>Ga0247727_10000491_pt1 | contig 96135 bp, 81 predicted proteins | sample WisWelCaveWW1625_FD_202498 | JGI IMG/M metagenome (GOLD analysis project Ga0247727, IMG submission 202498) | Biofilm microbial communities from Wishing Well Cave, Virginia, United States - WW16-25 | ecosystem: Environmental > Aquatic > Deep subsurface > Groundwater > Cave microbial mat | place...
CGTCGAGGACGACGAGCGCAGGCGCGAGGAAAGGCAGGTCGGGGCGCGCCGCCAGCCGGGCGGGGATCGCGTGCACGAACAGTCCCCCCACCTTCGTCCCGAGGGCGACGCCGAAGCCGATCGTGAGGAAGGAGACGGCCGCGCCGGATAGGCGCGCGGTGCCCGAGACGAGGTTGCGCGTCGCGAGCTCCGTCATGGCGGTGGTCAAGGACAGGCCGGGGAAGAGGATGATGAGGCCGGCGAGGGTCGCGAGCGGCACCGAGAAGCCCGGACCGAGCACGCGGACGGCAAGGACGGCGACGAGGGAACCCGCGAAAGCCGCGATGACCTCGAAGACCCCCGCGAGGGCGGCGCGTCGGCCCACCGTCACGGAGAGCACACCGACGACGACGCCGATCGTCCCGGCAGGCACCATCTCGCCGACCCATCCGCCGAAGAGGAACGCGGAGATGGCGGACGTCGCGCCGTAGCACGCGACGGTCGCGACCCGGCCGTAGCGCGCCGGCGCCTTCAGGATCGCGTCCACCACGTCGGTGCCCTCCGCGGCCGACAGCTCGCCGCGGCCGACACGGACTGCGACGCGATCGAGGTCGGCGAGCCGGCCGAGGTCGACCCCCGAGCGATGGATCCGAACGATCCGGTGCCCGCGCGCACCGTCCTTCTCGAACGACGCCGTGATGGACGTCGGCGTCGAGACGAGCTGCGCCTGCAGGCCGAGCCTCCGCGAGAGCCGCTCGAGCGCCTCTTCCAGACGGTGCGCGGGCGCCCCGTATCCGTGCAGCGCCTCGCCGAAGCGCATCACGAAGTCGATCGACTCCTCGAAGTCGCTCACTCGAAGCACGCGTCGAGGTGGCAGCCTCGCGCCCACAGCCCCTCGCTCGCCGCAGACGCCTCGGCCTCGAGGCACGCGAGGTGATCCCTGTAGGTGATGTTGGGCTCGACCCAGCACGCTTGCGCCTGACCCCTCGAGACCAGTGACACGTTCACCATCCCGCCCGAATCGGAGACGTACGCGAGCGTCCGGTCGAAGGGATCGATGCACTCGGCATCGAACGAGAGCACGACCGCGGAGGCAACCGGGAGCCTCGCGCGCAGCCACGACTCTGCGCCGGACCCGCAGGCCCCCTCGTCCGACTCGGGCGCGTCCACGCCGATGAGCCGCACGCGCTCCTGCCCTCCCTCGACGACGACGTCGATCGTGTCCCCGTCGACCACTCGATCGACCACGGCGTCGACGTCGGCGCGACACGGCGCGGCCGGCCCTGCCCCGAGCGCCCCGCACGCTCCCCCGGCGTCGACGGGATCGTCGTCGCCCTGCCCCGCCGGGCGGACGGGACTGCAGGCGGGACTCAGAAGGAACACGACGAGGACGCGCACGCGCACGGGATACTAGCCGGGCAGAGGCCTCAGACGCAGCCGAGCGTCTACCGCGGGATCAGCTCCCTGCCCGCCGGGCAGGCGATCTCGACGCCGGACGGGCCCGCGTCCGTGGCGATCACCTTGAACTCCACGCGGCGGTTGCGCTCCCAGGCGGCGGCGACGTGCCGCGGATCGCGCGGGCAGCGCTCGCCGTAGCCGGCGCTGCGCAGCCGCTCGGCTTCGACCCCGCGCAGGGCAAGCGCCTCCAGCACGGCCGCGGCACGCTCGCGGGTGAGCTGCAGGTTGTAGTCGTCGGGCGCGCGCTCGTCGGCGTGGCCCTGCACCTCGACGAGCCGGACCTGCGGGTTTCCGCGCATCGTCGCCGCCACGGCGTCCACGACGTCGAACGACGACGCCCGGATCACGGCCGAGTCCGTCTCGAACTCGATGGGCCGCATGATCCCGATGCCTCCGTCTCCGAGGTCCGCGATCCCCGTGTCGGGACAGCCGTCCTCGTCCTCGGTCCCGTTGTAGCGCTCCGGGTCGTCGGGGCAGGTATCGTCCACGTCGAGGATCCGGTCGTCGTCGTTGTCGGGATCGGGACAGCCGTCCAGGTCGTCGAAACGGTCGACGTCCTCCGGGTCGTCGGGACACAGGTCGTCCGGATCGAGACGACCGTCGGCGTCGTTGTCGGGATCGGGGCAGCCTTCCTCGTCCTCGAACTCGTCGCGATCCTCGGGGTCATCGGGGCACTCGTCGACGACGTCCTGCAGGCCGTCCCCGTCGCGGTCGGCCTCGTTTCCCTCCGGGCAGCCGTCGTCGTCCTCCGTCCCGTCGCGATCCTCGGGGATACGCGGGCAGACGTCGTCCACGTCGAGCAGCCCGTCGCGGTCGTCGTCCGGCTCCGGGCAGCCGTCCTCGTCCTCGAAGGCGTCCCAGTCCTCCGGATCCAGAACGCACCGATCGACGTCGTCTTTGATTCCGTCTCCGTCGGCGTCGCCGATGGACGGCTCGAAGACGAAGCCGAGGACCAGTCGCGTGTCCGCGGAGTCGAAGCCGTCCAGCACGGCCGTCCCGGCGGCGAGGCTCAGGTAGCTGTTTCGCTCGACGAAGACCTTCAGGCCCACGAGGCCCTCCCCGGCCGCCGCGCCACCCGCAAGCCGGTGCGCGTAGGTCTCGGCGACAACCTCGAGCGCACCGGGGACGAGCGCGAAGCTCGCGCCCACGCCGACCGTCGTGTGGTCGTCGTAGGTGAAGCGTCCCGGGTCGCCCTGTCCGCCGATCGTCGAGCCCTCTCCCAGGACGACGCGGTAGCCGACGTTCGCCCCGAGCCGCAGGCGCCGGGACGGCTGCGCGTCGAGGACGACGGACGGCCAGACCGATCCGCCCGGGTCCGTGAGCAGCGTGCGCGAATCGGCCAGCGGGAACCCGGCCTGGACGACGATCGCCATCCCGACGGGGCTGCGCTCGACTCGCAGGATCCGCAGCTTGCCGTGGACGACGATCTCCGCGAGATCCTGCGCGCCGGCGACGGTCCGGCACTCCGGGTCCGTCGGGGGGCCGGAGAAGCAAGCGTCCGAAGAAACGAGCCCCGGCACGCGCCCGTCGCGGCCGATGTCGCCAAGCCGCTCGACCTCCAGGATCCCGACCGGCAGTTGCAGCCCGACCTCACCGAGGTTCCAGAGGCCGACGTTGCCGTGGAGCGTGCCGGTGAATGACGTCGGTACCGCGTCCGCCCCCGCGACCGGAAGAAGGCCGAGACCGCCGTCCGCGACGAGCCCGAAGGAAAGGTCGAGGTGGCCGAGGATCGGCGAAGCGTTCACGGAGAAGAAGCCCTTGCTGTCCACGGCGGGGCGGAAGAGCCGCAGCGACGCGCCGCCCCCGTTTCCGGGGGCGACGATCGGATCGGCCAGGGCGGGGACCGCGGCAAGAACGAAGGCGACCATCGCGAGTACGCGCATGATCCAGGGACGGCGCGAAGCCCTCGGAGGTTTGTAAAGGTTTGGTACAATGCGCCCGAACGCTTGTCGCCCCCCACTGGAGGGACCGACCCATGAGGACTTCGCTCGCTTCGCTGACCGTGCTGTGCGCCCTCCTCGCCGCCGGTTGCGGCTGCGGATCCGACACGAAGAGGAACCCGAACTACGACCGGGACGCGGGCGGCGATTCGGACACCGACGTCGACACGGACGCGGACTCCGACACCGAGTCCGAGACGGACACGGACTCCGACACGGGCAGCGACACCGACACGGGCACGGGCGAATGCAGCGACGCGGCCGAGTGCGCCGATGACTTCGGCCCCGCGCCCTGCGGCGCTTGGGAGTGCAACGCGGGCGAGTGCGAGGTGATCTGCCCGGATTGCACGGACGCGGACCGGGACGGCTACGGACCCGATGCAGCGTGCGCCGGCCCCGACTGCGACGACGCGGACGACACGGTGACGGACACGTCGTCGATGGACTGCTACTCGGGTCCGGCAGGGACCCAGGACGTCGGGAACTGCTTGGGCGGCACGCGCGACTGCGTGGGCGGCATCTGGGACGCGGTCTGCAACGGCGAGGTGGTGCCTGCGACGGAGACCTGCGACGGAACCGACGAGGATTGCGACGCGGCAGTCGATCAGGCGGGCGCCGACTGCGCCACGGTGTTCGGCGCGGCTCCCTGCGGATCCTGGGAATGCAACGCCGCCGAGTGCGAGGTGATCTGCGCCGGCTGCACCGACGCCGATCTCGACGGCTATGGCCCGGAGGCGGGCGTCTGTGCCGGCCCCGACTGCGACGACGCGGACGACGCGATCTTCTCGGACCTCGTGCGCAGCTGCTACTCGGGTCCCGCCGGCACCGACGGCGTCGGGACCTGTCAGGCGGGGACCGAGGAGTGCATCGCCGGGCTGTGGAACGCCTGTGTCGGCGAGGTCACCCCGAGCGGCGAGGCGTGCAACTCGAAGGACGACGACTGCGACGACTCCACGGACGAGGACCTCGGGGACTTCTCCTGCGGGATCGGCGCCTGCTTCCGCACGGTCACGGCGTGCGTCGCCGGCGGCGTCGGCGTGTGCGTGCCGGGGCCCACGACGGGATCGGACAACGACTGCGACGGGATCGACGACGACTGCGACGGTGCCATCGACGAGTCGTGCGTCGCGGGCTGCACCTTCGTCACGCCGACCGGAAACGACGCGGTGGCGGACGGATCGCTCGCGGCGCCCTATCGCAACATCCAGTCCGCGATCGACGACGCCGTGCCGGGCGACAACATCTGCGTCGCGTCGAACGCGGCCTGCGGGTTCAGCTTCACGTACAACGAGGCCGTCGACATGGCGGACGGCGTGTCCGTATACGGCCGCTACGAGTCGACGACCGGGTCGCGCTGCGGTGGGTCGACGACGGTCATCGTGCCCGGGCGCGACATCGGCGTCTCGTTTGACGCGACGGTCGTCTCGACGACCGTCCTCGACAGCTTCCAGATCAACCGGGCGAACGTCGCGACGAGCGCGGGCGTGACGATCGACGCGTCGACGGACGTCATCCTCTCGGACATCCGGATCTTCGAGAACTTCGGCGGCGCGGTGATCAACTCTTACGCGGTGAACATGATCAACGGCGCGGAGGCGACGATCACCCGCTCGCTCCTGTGGGGCGGCAACGGGACCGCCGAGTCCATCGGCGTGCGCTCCGTCGGCAGCCTGCCGACCGTGCGCAACAACTGCACGACGATAGACGCGTTCGGGCGCTGCAGCATCGGCTGCGGCGGCGGCAACGGAATCCGTGGACGCTTCCTGAACTCGAACGCGGGGGACGCCTTCCCCGTGTACCTCGACGATTCCCCCGGCGCCGTGGTCGACACGACCGTGATGTGCGGCGTCAACGCCGAGCAGGGCGCCGGCATCCGCGTCATCGGCGACGCGGCCGGTACGGTCCTGCGCGGAAACTTCATCGACGCCTGGGGCGGCGAGGACGACGCCCACGGCATGTGGCTCGAGGACTGCGCGGGCGAGACGCCGTGGATCGTCGACAACTACCGGATCGCGGGACAGGGCGACACGGTCGCAGCGCTCGTCGACGGCGTTCGCGCGATCGGGGATTGCCACCCGGTGATCGACACGAACCGGCTGATCATGGGCGGCCTGGAAGGCGGAGTCTCCACGGCGATCGGCGTCTACTGCGGCGCGAACGCATCGGGGGCGAGCGACTGCGTCGTCATCAACAACCTCGACATCCAGGGGTCCAACGGCGGCTTCCCGCCGACGGCCATCGGCGTCCGCTGCGACGACGACGCGTGCAACCGGATCGAGGGGAACGCGATCTCGGGCGAAGCGGGCGTCGACACGTACGGGATCTGGCTGCAGGAGAGCGGGACGTTCGTGGACAACAACACGATCACGGGCGGCTGCGGCCTCAATTCCGCGACGGGCGTGTACGCGAACGACTCGTTCGCCCGCATCCAGAACAACCGGATCCGCTCGGGGACCTGCGACGCGAACGTCGCGCGCGGGATGTGGGTCTTCACGCAGGCCGGACCCAACGAGGTCGACGTGCACTCGAACGTGATCGACGCCGACGGACAGGACATCGCCTGCACGGGCGCGGCGATCGAGCTCGACGTGATCCCGGGCGCGGCCCCCGCGGCCGGCGTCGGGATCTTCCGCAACAACATCCTGCGGGCCGGCTACTGCCTGGGGGCGCGCTACGACTTCTACGAATCGGACGTCGCCGCGGACCCGCGCTTCTTCGAGAGCAACGACCTCGACCCGTTCAACGCCCCGACGAACCTCTACTACGACGCGGACACCGGCGGCGTGAACACGGCGGCCGGCGTGAACGGCCTGCTCGACATGACCGTGTCAGGCACGATCTCGTCCAACCCGACGTTCGTCGCCTACCCCGTCAACGCCCACCTCCTCGGCGGCTCCCCCTGCGACGGCGCCGGCACCCCGAATGGCGCGCCAGCGACGGACATGGACAACCAGGCCCGCGACGCGGTGACGCCCGACATCGGCCCCGACGAGATCTAGGCGGGCGCAGCGCCCTCCCCGCGTGGGCCCGCTTGCAGGGGCGTAGATACGCGAGTATATACATCCGCATGGAAGAACGGGCCAAGCTCTTCAAGTCCGGAGGCAGTCAAGCCGTACGCCTCCCGCGAAAGTTCCGATTCGCGGGGCACGGCGAGGTACGGATTCACCGGGAGGGCGATCGAGTGGTCCTCGAACCGATCCGGCGGGCCTGGAGCCCCGGGTTCCTCCGGCTGGCCGGATCCGCACCCTCCCTCGGCTATCCCGACGAACCGCCGCCGGCCGACGCCGCTCCCGATCTCGACTGAATGGGCTTCCTTCTCGACACGAACGTGTGCGTCGACTACCTGAACGGTCGGTTCCCCGCCGTGGTGCGCAGGATCCAGGAGGCGGCGCCAGACGACCTGTGCACGAGCGCCGTCGCCGTCGCCGAGCTCCGTTACGGCGCCGATCGGAGCCGGAACGTCAGGCGAAACCACGCTCGCCTCGACGACTTCCTGAGGGAGATTCGTTGCGTGGGGTTCGACGAAGGCGCCGCTCGCCTCTTCGGGAAGATCCGCGCGACGCTGGAGGCGGCCGGGACGCCGATCGGCCCGTACGACACGATGATCGCGGCGCACGCCAAGCACCTCGGCCTCACGCTCGTGACGGACAACGAGCGGGAGTTCGTCCGGGTCGCCGGTCTGCGGATCGAGAACTGGCGCGGGTAGTATCCCATCACCCCGTGCTATCAACTCGCCCGTGCTCCTGGAGACCGAGGGCCTCGAGAAGCGCTACGGGGACCGCCTCGCGCTGGCGGGGCTGACCGTCTCGATTCCCGACGGTCGCGTGGGCCTTCTCGGGCCGAACGGCGCAGGGAAATCGACGCTGCTCAAGACGATGCTCGGGCTCGTCGACGCGTCGGCGGGGAGCTGCAAGGTGCTCGGGCTCGACGCGAGACGTCACGGGATGCGCATTCGCGCCCGCGTCGGCTACATGCCCGAGGGCGACTCGATCATCCCGGACCTGTCGGCGCTCGACTTCGTGACCTTCGCCGCCGAACTCTCGGGCCTGCCGACCGTCGACGCCCGCAACCGCGCCCACGCCGTCCTCGGCTACGTCGGCCTGGGCGAGGCGCGCACCCGCCGGCTGTCGACGTACTCCACCGGCATGGTGCAGCGCGCGAAGCTCGCGCAGGCGCTCGCGGGGGACCCCGAGCTGCTCCTGCTCGACGAGCCCACCAGCGGCCTCGATCCGAAAGGACGCGAGGATCTTCTGGCTTTGCTGGAGGACGTCGTTCGCCGAACGGGGGCGTCCGTCATCCTCTCCACGCATCTCCTCGCCGATGTGGAGCGGCTCTGCACCCAGGTCGTCTTGCTTCGCGAGGGGACGACGCTCTATGCCGGTGACCTCTTGCCGCTCGTCGGCGTGCAGAAGGGCGTCTTCGAGGTCCGCACACGCGAGGACCCGACGCCGCTCGAGAAGGCCCTGACGCACGACGGGATGACCGTCACACGCGAGGGCCTGGCGCTCCACGTCGCGATCGCGGGCGACGATCCCGACCCGATCTTCCTCGCTGCCGAGCGCTGTGGCGCGGAGATCCGGCATCTTGCACCGCTCGTGCAAACGCTGGAGAGGGCGTTTGTGAAGGCGATGGAAGCAGGCAAGGCCGGATGAGCGCGATCCTGCACGACCAGGGGTACACGCGCTTCGAGGGGATCCGCCGTCCCGCGTCCGCGAACCTCTGGGTGCTCATCCGACAGGGCCGCCGCCGCGCCGTCGCGCCGGGCCTGGTCAAGCTCGGACTCTTCTTCGCCGTGCTCGCCCTCATCGCCTACGCCGTGATCTTCCTGGCGCTGTGGCTCACGACGGACTCGAGCGGAATCCTTCCCGATCGGATCTCGTTCGTTCGCGCAGTCATCGGCTGGCAGACGTGGTCGTTCGGATTCCTCGTCACCCTCTCGGCCGGCTCCGGCGCGATCTCGCAGGACGTCCGGACCCGGGCTTTTCAGTACTACTTCGCGAGGCCGGTCACGCCGGACCAGTACGCCCTGGGCCGCACCTGGCCGCTCGCGGAGCTGCTCTTCGTCCTCATCTTCGTGCCGGGCGCCCTTCTGGCCCTGATCGGCGGGGCGATGGCGAGCGAGACCGCCGAACGCCTCGAGCTGCTCGGACTTCTCTTCCCCGCCGCCGGCTACTCCGCGCTCGCGGCCGTCGTCCTGGCGACGACGTCCGTCGCCGCCTCCGCGCTCGGCCGGTCGCGCGCGATCACGATGTCCACCTGGGCCGCCGTCTTCTTCCTGCCGCACGTCGTCGCCGTGATCGTCGAGCAGGTGACGGATTCCGACTGGATGCGACTGCTCTCGATCCCCGCGTGCCTCGGCATCGTCGGCGACGCGCTCTTCCGCCGCGCGCTCGGGCCGACGCTTCGCTGGTACCATGCCCTGCCCGCCCTCGCCGCCTGGGTCCTCGCGTCCGTGTGGCTCGTGCGACGGCGGCTCGTAGACGTGGAGACCGTCGGATGACGGCGACGATCGAAACCCGCGCGCTCTCGCGCTGGTACGGGCCGATCCTCGCCGTCCAGGACGTCGAGGTCTCGCTCGGCCCCGGCGTCTGGGGCCTGCTGGGTCCGAACGGATCCGGCAAGTCGACGCTCCTCGCGATGCTCGCCGGGCAGCTTCGGCCGTCGAAGGGCGACGTCCGGGTCCTGGGCGAACGTCCCTGGCAGAACCCGAAGCTCTTCGCGCGGGTCGGGCTGTGTCCCGAGCACGACGCGCTCTACGACGACCTGACCGCGCGCGAGATGCTGACACTGCTGCTCGAGCTGCACGGCTTTGTGCGCTCCGAGGCAGACGGCCGCGCGGCGCAGGCCCTGGACGACGTCGGCCTGAAAGACTCGATGGACCGCCCGGTCGGCGGCTACTCGCGCGGGATGCGCCAGCGCGTGAAGATCGCGCAGGCCTTCGCGCACGACCCCGAGGTCCTGCTCCTCGACGAGCCGCTCTCGGGGACCGATCCCCTTTCGCGCGCGAAGGTGATCGAACGCATCCGCGCCCGCGGCGCTGCCGGCGCTTGCGTCGTCGTGTCGAGCCACGTCCTGCACGAGGTCGAGGCGATGACGGACCGCATCGCGCTCATCCTGCGCGGCCGCCTCGTCGCCGAAGGCAACCTCTACGCTCTCCGGGATCTCCTGGACGACCATCCCCATCGGATCGCCGTCGAGTGCAGCGACCCGCGCAAGCTCTCGCACGCCCTGCTCGACCTTCCGTCCGTCGAGTCGATCCACTTCGAGGGATCGCACGCCGTCGAGGTTCGCACCCGTACGCCGGGCGACTGCTACCGCGAGATCCCCAGGCGCGCCCGCGACGCCGGCATCCGGATCCGCTCCCTGACGTCGCCCGACGCTTCGCTCGAGGCAGTGTTCCGCTACCTCGTCGAGCACAAGAATCTCGAGCGCAAGGAAAAGCGCGCATGACGGCCCCCGGCTTCGCCGCGACGGCGCTCGCGATGGGACGTTTCCGGATGGTGCGCCTGCGCCGCGGACGCGCGCTGTGGTTCGGGGCGGGCCTGACGGCGCTCGTCGTGCTCGCGGGCCTCGCCGCGCGATGGGGCGGCGACGCGGACCCGGTCTCGACGTTTCAGGCCGTCACGCGCGTCGGCTTTCGGCGCGTCCTGGTTCTGCTCGTCCCGTTCCTCTTCTGCGCGACGGCGCTGTCCGAGGAGGTCGAGGGACGCACGCTCGTCTACCTCTTCACCCGCCCCGCCCCGCGCGGCGCGATGCTGCTGGGCAAGTGGGCGGCCGGCGTCCTCGCCTCCGCCGCGATCCTGTCCCTGGGCGTCGTCGTCCTGTGGGCCGGCTGCGGCGCGGGCTCGCCGGGCCTGCTCGGCCGCGCGATCGCCGCCATGACCCTCGGCTCCGCCTGCTACGGCGCGATCTACCTCCTCTTCGGCACCATCCTCGTCGAGGCCCCCTACCTCCTGTCACTGCTCTACGTCGGCCTCGTCGAGTTCGGCCTCGGCGCCGTCCCCGGCGTCCTTCGCCTGGCGTCCACGAGCCACCACCTCGGCAACATCCTCGGCCAGCGCGCGAACGACATCCTGTGGCTGACGACTCCGACGATCTCGGGTTTGTCGTCTGCCGCGATCGTCCTCGTCGTCACCGGCCTCTTCCTGTTTCTCGCCGTGCTCGTCGGAGCGGGCACGGAGTACAGGACGCGGTAGAATCCCAGCCATGCTCCTTTTCGCATCGGCATTCCTTCTGATGTCCTGCGGCGCGTCGAGGTCCACGACCGACGCCGGCGGCGACGGGATCGACGTCGATGCGGGAACCGATTCGGACGCCGATACCGATTCGGACGCGGACTCCGATTCGGACTCGGATTCGGATTCGGACACATGCCACAACTACGGGACCGAATCGGGGTCCTGGGACTTCGAGAGATGCTATGGCAATCATGACTACTGGGAGGTGTGTGCCTGTCCCGGCCTGGAACCCAGGGACTGCTGCATCCATTTGACCGGGGAGTTCGTGGCTTTCCCAGGCTGCATCGCAGATTTGGGCTGCGGCCCCGACGCGCACGAGACCTGCCTCGAGAGGTTCTCGTCCGGATATCCGACGGAAGCTCAGGCCGAGGCGATCCTCGCCTGCGAGACCACCTGTCCCGCGCCGAACGACTTCTGCGGGCGACTTGCCATCCTGGCCGACGAGTACCTTGCCGACCACGCAGACTGCCTCCTCCTGGCGGATTGCGACGCCTTCAAGGCCTGTGTCGAGGACGACGAGCTGGGCTGCACCTGGGACTGGTTCTGGCCCTGGGTCTGGTCCGAGTAGCCGCCGGATCCCGTAGGATCGGGGCCCCGTGCCCGAGGCACTCCTTCATCCTGGTCCGCGAGGCCTGCTCGTCTGGCAGTGGCTCGGCCTCGTCGGGCTCGTCGCCGCTGCCTGGACCCTTGGACGGCTCCTCGGCTGGCTGACGCGCAGCGGCCTCGGCCGGATCGTCACGCGTACGCGCACCAAGTGGGACGACCGTGTCTTGCTGCGTGTCGGGCCGCCGCTCACGCTCGCCTGGGGCGTCGTCGCCGCGTTCCTGCTCCTGCCGTACCTCGAACTCCCGCCCCGCCCGCTCGCGCTCGCGAACAACGTCCTGCGCGCATGCCTCTTCCTCGCCTTCTTCTGGTCGCTGCTACGCATGGTCGACGTAGCCCGCGGCCTCCTCGCGACTTCGAAGTGGGGCACCGAGCATCCGGCGGCCCGCGGCCTGCTCCCGATCGGCGCGCGTGCCGCGAAGGTCGTCGTCGCCGCCGTCGCGGTCACAGCCATCGTCTCGCTGCTCGGCTACCCCGTCGCGAGTCTCCTGGCCGGCCTCGGCATCGGCGGCATCGCACTCGCCCTGGCCGCGCAGAAGACCGTCGAGAACCTGTTCGGGGCGTTCTCCATCGGCGTCGACCAGCCTTTTCGGGAGGGAGACGTCGTCCACGTGGACGGCCTGGTCGGCACGGTCGAGGCGATCGGCCTGCGCTCGACACGCCTGCGCACGGCAGACCGCACGGTCGTGACAATCCCGAACGGGAAGCTCGCCGAGATGCGCGTTGAGTCGCTCTCCGCGCGTGACCGCATCCGTTTCGCGTGCACGGTCGGCCTCGTCTACTCGTCCACCGCCGAGCAGATCCGATCGGTCCTCGGGGGCATCGAAGAAATCCTGCGCGGCCACCCCAAGGTCCACCCCGACGGCATCGCCGCCCGACTCAAGGCCCTCGGCGAGCACGGCCTGACCGTGGACGTCGTCGCAGCCTTCGCGACGACCGACGTCGCCGAGTTCGAGTCGATCCGCCAGGAGGTGCTTCTCTCCATCGTAGAGACCGTGGCGAAGTCCGGGACGACGTTCGCCCTACCGGCGAGGACAGTGCCCCTGGTCGAGAAGGTCTGAGGACGCAGACCTTCCTTTCAGCGGCACGGTGCGGCATTCCGACGTCGCGAAACTGCGTCGGCGCAACTGCAAGTCGACGGCTCGCTTCGTTTTCCGTCGCCGTACGTACGCGAGCGCTTCGTCTCGGCTCGCTTGGTGACCAGCACACGGTCGGTCTCCGAGATCCCCGCGTTGCAGGCCACGCCCAGCGACACGATCGCGTCCGGCGGGGGTACGAAGCCCACGTCCTCTCCGTAGTGGCTGCGAAGGATCGCGAGGACATGGGCATCGAAGGTGCGACCGCAGCGCTCGCTTCCGCGGCGAGTCGGGCCCGGAGTCGTTCGGGGAATCGAATCGTCCTGGGGCCTACTCTCCGTCGCATGCCGGCACCTCTACAAGGACGCGGCGGCCGCCGAAGAGCGGGCGGCCGTCGGCGAGGACGACGACGACGGCGAGGAAATGCTGCGCGCTCTCGCCTTCCCCGATGAAGTCGTTCTCGAGGGTCACCTCGAACGTCACACGCGTGCCGGGCACGACTCCATAGAAGGTCGCCTCGTCCATGCCGGTGATGCCGCTCGAAGGCTCGGCGCGGACGGCGCGGACGGACGTCACGAACGCCGACGCGTCGACGCCGTCATCGACCGTGTCTTCCGTGCGCGTCGTGATGTCGTGCGGCGCGTCGCGGACCAAGCGCTCGACGGCGTCCACGACGGTCTCGTCCAGGCCGCTGCCGTCGTAGGTCCAATCGAACACGAGCGCCTCGCCGGACGGACCGAGCGCCCCGGTCGCCTCCGCGGTCTGCCGCATGTGATCGCGCGGCCTCCCCGAGCCGGTCACGTCGTTGACGAGGCCGATCACCCGCGCGCCGAGCCCGCCAAGCGCCTCGATCGCCTCGGGCCAGGTGTGCGGCGCGGGATCCGTGAACCCGGCGTCCACGTACGGCAGGGTCGTCCCGTCGGGCGGACCGTTGTGGAACTCGTTGTCGCCGAAGAGCAGAACGATCGGCAGCGAGCCAATCCGGAAGCACGCGCCGCCCGTCCGCGCCGGATCGTCGCAGGTGACGGCCTCTGCGAAGGGTTCGCCCTCACCGACACGCTCGACGCCCTCGCCCGTCGCGGCCTGGTAAAGCGCCTCGACGTAGCTCTCCGGACCGTCCCCCCCGCAGCCCATCGGCCGATCCAGCTTTCCGATCGCCGTCTCCACGTACTCGTGCGCGTCCGTCACGCGCTGCAGGAGGTTGTACGCATGATCCTTGCCGCGGTCCTCGAACCCGCCGACGGCCCGGCAATCCTGCCCGTACTTCGAGTACGCAAAGTCCTCGAACTCGGCGACGCCGACCTGCAGGTCCGGGATCGCCGCCTCGAGGCCCGGGTAGATCGTGAACTCGAGCCCCGTCTGCAAGTTCTCGATCGCGCCGGACATCGAGCCGGTCGTGTCCACGAGGAAGAGGACGTCGGCGGACGCGACCGCCTCGATCTCCATGGTTCGAACCTCGGCCGGCGCGCCCTGCGGCAGGACCGCGAAGAAGTCGTCGGGGGACAGCGCGCTGTCCGGGTCGAGCGGGTCCGAGCCATACAGCGCCTCCGCTCCGTCGCCCAGCCCGTCGCCGTCCGAATCCGGGACCGTGGGGGACGTGCCTGCGCGGGCCTCGTCGCCGTCGCCCACGCCGTCGGCATCGGCATCGACGTCCAGGAAATCGGGCGAGTCGTCGCAGTCCGAGTTCTCGGGCCGTGTACACGGATCGGTGTCGCCCGCCTCTACCGAGGTTGGCACGCCGTCGCCGTCGTCGTCGGAGTCGAGCCGGTCGGGCACCGCGTCGCCGTCCGTGTCGCCCGCCCCCTCGTCGCGATCCGCGACGCCGTCGCCGTCGGAATCGGCCGTGCAATCGCCCACATCCTCGGGCCCGTCGCCCTCGCGCGGCGGGTCGTACAGCCCGCTGCGGGACCCGCATCCCAGCAAGAGGATCCAGCCGGCTGCAGTGGCGAGGTTCATGAATAACTAGGGGTGATCGACTGGCTCGCTGTCACGCATGCACGCGTTCTCGACGCAAACGTAAATTGCCTGTTTGCCGCAGCCTGTAGCCCGGTACGTCTGCGACCCGATCTGCTCCGTCTCCACATCCCCGGTCTCGCAGCGAAACTCGGACGCATGCCGGCTGCGGACGCGAGCGGGCATCGCGATCAATGCACAGCCGCCAGCGGCCAGGAAAGCGAGGGCGATCGGCAGCCGGGCCATCATGGAACTCGGACGAGGCTAACACGCGCGACCGTCGTTCGAGACGATCCTACCCCTTGCGGCGGCGGATCAGCCGATCGAGCGACCATTCTCCGCCGCCGAGCAGTGCGAGCGCCGCGAACGGGATCGCGTAGACCGTCGCCAGCTCCCGATCGGAGAACGGATCGCCCGAGTGCACGAGCAGCGCGGCGACGATCATCGTGATGAGGGGAGGAATGGCCGAGAACCGCGTGAACACACCCAAAGCCAGCAACAGGCCACAGACGAGCTCACCGAAGATCGTGAGGACGAGGCTGGCCGTCGGGCCGACGTGGAGCGGATCCACGAATCGCCCCATTCGTTCGGAGAACGACGCCAGCTTCGGCCAGCCGTGGGCGATGGCGAGCAGCGCGCCGTAGACGCGAAGGAGGAGCAGGGCGAGATTGGTCCGCCAGCCGCTCACTGCAGATCCGAGAGGCGCGCGAGGGGCGCACGCAGCGCCGGGTAGAGCTTGCGGTACACGTCCTCGAACAGCCGCGCGTAGCGCTCTGCGTCCGGACCTGGCTCGAATGCCTCGGCCGTGCCGGTCATGGACCGGACCGCCGCGTCGATCGACCGGTGCAGCCCCAGGTGGGCCGCGGCGAGCACGCCCGCGCCGAGACACGTCGCCTCGGCCGTGCGGCTGCGGACGACCCGGCGGCCCGTCGCGTCCGCGACGATCCGGCACCACAGGTCGCTCTTCGATCCGCCGCCCAGCACGACCAGCTCCTCCACGGCTCGGCCCGCGGCGCGGTCGATTCCCTCGAGCGCCAGTCGTTGCTCGAGCGCGATTCCCTCGAGGATCGCGCGCCACAGGTGTGCGCGGCCGTGCCCGCCGCCGAGCCCCACGACGATGCCCGACGCCGAGTCGTCCCAGTACGGGTTCATCACGCCCGCCCAGTACGGCACGACGACGAGGCCCTCGGCGCCCGGCAGGACCTCGGCCGCCTCGCGATCCAGCTCCGCCGCCGTTGCTCCACCCCCGAAGCGTGACAGAAACCAGTCGAGCGTGAAGGTCCCGCCCTTCAGGTCGCTCTCGAGGACGAAGGTCTTCGGCGTCGCGCCGGCCATCGTGCGGAAGGCGACGTCCGTCACGTACTCGTCCGAGAGCACACCGAGGACCGCGGCGGTCCCGAGGTTGAGGTACGCGCGTCCCGACCCGGAGAGCCCCGCGCCCAGCGCGGAGACTTGACCGTCGCCACCGCCCGCGACGACCGGCGTGCCTGCCACGAGGCCCGTCGCCTTTGACGCCTCGGCCGAGACACCGCCGATCTGCGCGCCGGTCGCGTACAGCGCCGGCAGCCTTGTCCGGTCGAGCCCGGCCGCCGCGAGCACGTCGTCCGACCAAGCGCCCCGCGCGAGGTCGACCATCCCCATCGGGTCCGCCGCCGCGACGCCCGTGGCGAAAGCGCCCGTCAGGCGCATCACGATCAGCGCGTGCACGTCGACGAATCGCGCCCGCGCGAAGACCTCCGGCTCGTTCGCTCTCAGCCATGCGATCTTGTAGAGCGAAGGCGTCACGCAGGGCGGCTTGCCCGTGGTCCGGTGCAGCCGTTCCCTTCCGAAGCTCCCAGCGAACGCGTCGACCTCGGCCTTCGCCCGCTCGTCCATCCAGACGATGGCCGGCCGCAACGCGTCGCCCCCGGGACCGATCGCCGCGAAGGTCTCGCGCTGGCACGCCACGCAGATCGCGCCGACACCCGCCGGATCCGCCGCGCCGAGCGCCACGCGGATCGCCGTGACGGACGCCGTCCACCAGTCCTTCGGGTCCTGCTCCCACCATCCGGGCCGGGGGTTCGCCAACGCGATCGCCGCGCGTCCCTCCGAGACCGCCCGACCCTGCGCGTCCCAGACGATCGCCTTCGCAGCCGTCGTGCTGCAGTCGAGTGCGAGGACGAAGGTCAAGTTACCTCGAAGATGCGCCGGGCGTCCGCGCGCGCGAAGAGGACCTCGCCGAGGAATCTCAGCAGGCGAACGTCGTCCACGGCGATCCCCGCCGGGATCCGCTCGTGGAAGAGGCGGGCGATGTCGACGCCTTCGAGCGTCGGGTTGCCCAGCTCCGTCCGGGCCTCCTCGAGGGACCGGCCGAGGCCGAGCAGCCGCCCGAGCCGGCTCGACCGGCCTCCGGACGTGGTGACGAAGAGGTCGCCCGCGCCGGCGAGTCCGAGCGCGGACCCTGCATTGCCTCCCATGGCACGGACGACCGCCGCGATCTCGATCGCGGCGCGCGCGAAGATCGCCGCCTCGAGATTGTGCATGGCGACGGGTCCGCGCACGACGCCCTCGCGCTCCAGAAGTCCCCCGCCGATCCCGACGGCCGTCGCGTACGCGTTCTTGAGGGCCGCGCAGACGCAGACGCCGACCGGATCGTCGCTCGCTGTCGGCCGGTAGTACGGCGCGGCGAGCGCCTCGGCGAAGAGTCGCACGTCCACCGCGTCCCGGCCCGCGAAGACCACCGCGGCCTCGCGGCGACGCGCCAGCTCACCCGCGATGCACGGGCCCCCGATCGCGACGGGGTGCACCCGCATCGACTCGGGCAGCGCCTCGCGCAGCAGATCGGGAAGCACCGCGAGCCCGTCTCCGGCCGGCTCGAGCCCCTTGGTGATCATCGCGATCGGGATTCGCCGCCCCAGGGCACCTGCCAACGTGCGGCCCGCCCAGTGGATACCGGGCGATGACACGCCGACGATCACCGCCTCCGCGTCGGCGAGGGCCTGGACGACGTCGCCCACCGGCACCGCCCGCACCCCATCCGGAACGGCGACGCCAAGCCCCGGATGGGCCGCGCCGCGTCGCAGCGCCTCGACGATCTCGCCGTCGAGGTGCGTCCCGACGAGGGTGACCGCGTGACCGCGATCCGCCAGGGGCCACGCCATCGCGGTGCCCATCATCCCGCTGCCGAGGACCGCGACGCGCACGGGTCGATGCTACTTCGATGCTATCGTCGTCGGTACCCGTTCGGAGGGGCGACCATGGAACCGCAGATCCACGTCAGCTGGCTCGGCATCGCCCTCGCCATCGTCGCGAACATGGTGTTCGGATTTCTCTGGTTCGGCCCGCTCTTCGGGAAGAAGTGGGCGAAGGGCATGGGCTTCCCGGACGACTTCAAGCCGGCCCCCGGCGCGTTCGCGCGCGCGATCGTGCTCCAGGCGATCGGCGCTTTCCTGCTGGCCTACGTGCTCACGCACAGCCAGCAGATCTGGCGAGCGTCCGTCTGGGATCGCGGCGCGGACGGCCCCGACTGGGGCTACGGCTGCATGTCGGCCTTCTTCACGTGGCTCGGCTTCTTCCTCCCCATCCGATTCGGCATGGTGGGCTGGGAGAACAAGGGCTGGGGCCTGTTCGGCATCCACGTGACGCACGACTTCATCGCGCTCCAGATCATCGCGATGATCCTCGCGTACACCTTCTGAAATGCAGCTGGCAGTCCTCCTCGCACTGCTCGGGGGCTGCGGCTCGGAGCCGCACCGTGGGCGCACTCCCGAGTCGGATGCGGGGCTCGACGCCGAGGACGACGACGCCGGGATCGATCCGGACGATCCGGCTGCTCCCGCCCCTCCCGGCCTGACTCCCTGTCCCGCGGGCTGGCGCGAGGTGCCGGACGCGGACTTCCCCGAGGTCGTGACATGCGATCCGTGGCCGGGCGACGGGCCCGAGGACTGCGTCGCCGACGAGGCGCACTTCCCGGGCGGCGCGGGCTGCGAGCGGATCGGAACGCCCTGCCCTGCCGGTGACTTCCCCGAGGACCTCCCCGCGGGGGCGACGGTCCGCCACGTCCTCGCGGGCGCGCCGGCCGGCGGATCCGGCTCGGCGGCATCGCCCTTCTCGACCATCTCGTCGGCGATCGTCGCCGCGAGAAACGGCGATGTCGTCGCGATCGGCAAGGGGACCTACGACGAGTTCGTCCGCGTGACGGAGGACCTGACACTGCGGGGCGCGTGCGTGGCCGAGACGACGATCGCGCGGTCCGTGCCCGACGGGAACGTCGTCACCCTCGCGATCGAGGGCGGCGGAGGCGCGTCGATCGAGAACCTGCGCGTCTCGGGCGTCCGTCCCGGCATCTACGTGGCGGCGACTCCGGGCCCGGTCGAGCTGTCGGACGTCGTGGTCGACGACACGTCCCTGACTGGCGTGACGATCGAGGCGGGCAGCGTCGTCGTCGCCCGCAGTTTCGTCGTCCGCGGGACCCGCGAGGACGGGCGCTTCACCGGCCAAGGCATCCTCGTGCGCGCGGGCGCGACCTTGACGCTCGACCGGGCGGCGCTGGTGGCCAACCACACGGCGGCCCTCGGCGCATCCCAGCCGGACACCGTGCTCGTCGCGACCGACGTCGCCGTCGTCGACACGGTTCAGTCGGTCGACGCCCGGCAAGGAGGCTTCGGCATCGGATTCGTCGACGGCGCGACCGGCACGCTGCTTCGCGTTGCGATCGAGCGCAACCAGGGCGGCGGACTCTTCTCCTTGCTGGAGAATGCGCACGTCGACGCGGAGCACCTCGTCATCCGCGACACGGAGGCGCACGACTTCCTCGGCGGCGGCGGGGCCGCGATCGGAGTGGGCCTCGGCGCGACCGCCACGGTCCGAAAAGCCTGGTTCGCTCGCAACACGGCCGGATCGATCGGCGTCTTCCAGGGCTCGTCCCTGGTCGCCGAGGACCTGGTCGTCGTCGACACGCAGAGCGACGCGCAGCTCGCCTACCTCGGGATCGGCCTCGGCGCCGAGCAGGCGGACGTGACCCTGACGCGCGCGGCGTTCCACCGCAACCGGCTCGCTTCGATCATGGTCGGCGAGGAAGGGATGGCCTTCGTCGCGACGGACCTCGCGATCCGCGAAACGATCGAGCAGGAGGTCGACTCGGACTACGGGTACGGCATGCAGATCGGCTACGGCGCGACGGCGGACATCCGGCGCGCACTCGTCTCCGGCAGCCGGCGTGGCGGGATCGTCGTCGCGCAGCCCGGCACCGTCGTTACCTTCGAGGATCTCGCGATCGCGGACACGTTCGAGCGTGCATGCCTGCCCGATTGCCCGCGCGAGGCCGGCGGGGGCGGCACGGGCCTCGCCTCGCTCGACGGGGCGACGGTCGACATCACCCGATTCCGCGTCGCCCAGAGCGCGCTGTGCGGAGTCCAGCTCACTGGCTCCTCAGGCCTCGACCTGCACGAGGGAGAGGTCACGGGCAACGTCGTCGGGGCGAACGTGCAGACGGAGAGCTTCGACCTCTTCCGCCTGCAGGATCGCGTCGTGTACCGCGAGAACGAGCGCGACCTGGATGCCGCGTCGCTTCCTGTCCCGACTCCGGTGGGGGGGATCTGAGCGTTTCGCTCCTCGTGGCGCTGCTGGCTTGCGACCCGCCCCCGCCGACCGAACCCGGCGTGTCGGTCGCGCGCGTCCCGGCTGGCATGGAGCGCGGAGAGCACAGCGACCTGCGCGAGGGAGACCTGCTGCTACGCAACACCGTCCTCGGAGCGGTCGTCGGAGCCGCCCCGCCGCGCCCCGGCCAGAGCGATCTGCGCGGGACCCTGCTCGACATCGCCCCGGGGCGGCTCGATCGGGACCTGCTCGAGGCGCTGCGCACGGGGATCGAGGTGGACGGGCGACGCCGCCGGCTGCGCATCCTGGATGTGCGACGGATCGTCAGGGGACGCCGCCCCGTCGTGCTGGTCCTGGCCGCCGCGGAGGAGATCTCGCTGGCGACCGAGATCGGCGTCGGCACGTCGGACCAGGCAATCACGTTGCGAACGACCGTCACCAGCGGCGCCGTCACGGACGTCGAAGTACGCGTCGTGGACGACGTCTCCTGGGCGGACTCCCCCGCGTTCGCGCCCGGCCTCGGAGAAGTGACCCGGTGGCGCGAAGCGACGGTCCCGTGGTTCGCACGGGCCGACTTGTCCGATGGAGCGCCGGTCGCGTACGCGTACGTCCGTCCGGACGGCGACGTGTCGGCGCGATTCGAGGTCTCCCAGGCCGGGAGCCAGCGGACCTTCCCGCGCGTCGTCGCGCGGCTGCCGGGGACGCGCCTGCGGCCCGGAGAGTCGCGCTCGTTCGTCCGCAAGCTCGTGGTGGTGCGCGGCGAGCTCGGCGACGCCGCGCGCGTCGCGTGGCGGATCCGGGGCCGCGACGTGCGGACCGTGCGCGGGACCGCGCCGGGCCTCGGCGCCGGCGGCGAGGTGGTGGCCCTCGACGCGGCAGGTGAGCCGGCCCTCGTCGCGACGGTGGACGAGGACGCACGGTTCGCGCTGCATCTGCCGGCGGGGCGGTACGCACTCGTGGCGCGCGGCTTCGGACGCAAGCCGGCGCCACGGGTCGCGATCGACGTCGCTGCGGGCGCCGCCGACTTCGTCGCGCTCCCCTCGCCGGAAGCGCCGGGGCGGCTCGAGTTCGCCGTGACCGACGCCGCCGGTGCCGCATCTGTCCCGTGCCGGCTCGTCGTCCGCGGCTACGGCGAGACCCCGGACCCCGACCTCGGCCCGCCGGGCAGCGCGTCGGGCTCCGCGTTCGTCGTTCACGCGGCGGCGTGCGTCGGGAGCGTCACCCTGCCCGCGGGGCGCTACCGCGTGAGCGCGAGCCACGGGCCGGAGTGGACGACGACGTCCACGGTGCTGGAAGTGCACCCGGGGGACCCGGCGCGTTTCGAGGGGTCGCTCGAGCACGCGGTGCCGACCCCGGGCTGGGTGTCGGCCGACCTGCACGTCCACTCGGCGCCGAGCCCCGACTCGCCCGTGCCGCTCGTCGACCGCGTCGTTTCGCTCGTCGCGGAGGGCGTCGACGTCGCGGTCGCGACGGACCACAACCACGTGACGGACTTCGGGCCGACCATCGCGCGGCTCGGGATGCGCGATCGGATCCTCGGCGTGCCCGGAGACGAGGTGACGACGTTCGCGCCGTCGTGGGGGCACTTCAACGTCTTCCCGCTCGCACCCGCGCCGTGGGAGCCGACGGAGGCAGTGCTCCCGTATGCGGGCGTGACCCCGGAGGCGATCTTCGAGGCTGCCCGTGAGGCGCCGCTGACGCGGCAGGCGCCCGACGCGGGCACCGCCGACGCCGGGCCGCCGCCGCAGGACCTCGGCGATCTGCGCGTCGTGCAGGTGAACCATCCGCGCGGCGAGGAGGGGATCGGCTACTTCGACCTCGCAGGCTTCGACGCGCGCACCGGGATCGCCGACAGCGAGGACTGGAACGCCGGCTTCGACCTCGTGGAGGTCTGGAACGGCATCTGGCTCGGCGAGCCCGAGCGCCTCGACGCGGCGCTCGAGGACCAGTTCGCGGCGTGGAACCTCGGGATGAAGTGGGTCGCGACCGGGAACTCGGACTCGCACCGGCTGCTGTACCAGTGGGCCGGCTGGCCGCGAAACTACGTTGCCGTCGAGAACGACGATGTCGCGGCGCTCGGGCCGCGCGCGTTCGTGGCGTCGCTCCGGGAGGGACGCGTAATCGTGACCAACGGTCCGATGGTGGACCTGCGCGTGCAGGGCGAAGGTCCAGGCAGCACGGTGCATCCGGCCGACGGGGCAGTCGAGGTGTCCATCGTCGTCCGCGCAGCTCCGTGGGTGGACGTCGACCGCGTCCTGGTGATCCAGGACGGCGTCGTCAAGGAGACGATCGCCGTGGGCGACGATCGCCGTCCGCAACGTCTGCGGACGACCCGGCGCTACGCGATCGCGGCCGACTCGTGGATATCGGTCGTCGTCCGCGGCGACGACCCCGCCCCCGACGTGTACGTCTTCCAGCGCACGACCCCGGTCGCGTTCACGAACCCGGTGTGGATACGACTCTCAGCGCCGCCGTGAGGGCCCAGCACGCGAGGGTGCCGCCGGTCTCGCCGATGTAGGTCGTGCCGCGCTCGTCGACGCGCAGGAGATCGGGGACGGGCGAATCGTCCGGAAGTCGGTGCAGGACGCGGCCGTCGTCGGGAGCGAGCAGGTGGACGGCGTCGGATCCGACGAAGAGCGCGTCCCCGCACGGGACGAGCATTGGGACGCGCGGCGCCGGCCTGCCGCCTCGAGCGGGAAGGTGCACGCGCCACCTCTCCTTGCCGCCGGTCGCGTCGAGGGCGATCACGTGCCCGGTGGAGGTCGATGCGAAGAGGGCGCCCGCCGTACCGAGTACCCGCACGTCGTCGGGCGACGCGCCGAGCACGCCGCGCCATGCCGTGGTGCCCGTGGCGGGGTCGAGCACGAGGACGGCCGTGCCGGGACCGATCGCGAGACGCAGAGCGACGGCGGCCCCTACGCGCCGGGGCATTCCCACGAGCCGCCCCTCGACGATCCGCCGCCACAGCAGGCGCCCCGACGCCGCCTCGACGCCCGCGACGACCGTCGCATCGTCGCCGAGCGCGGCCGCCGCGACGACCGCTTCGCGCATGACCAGGGGCGGCTCCGAGAAGCGCGCGCGCTCTCCGATGCGCCAGGCGATGCGCCCGGTCGCGGTCTCGAGCGCCGTCAGGGCGGAGTCGCCCGAGACGACGAACGTGAGGACGCCCGCGGTCGAAGCGCGAAAGAGGCCGCCCCGACGCGCGGTGTGGCGCCAGCGGCGCTCTCCCGTCCGCAGATCGAGGGCACACAGGCGTCGCAGCCCCTCGGCGACGAGCAGCATGGGTGGGGCATCCGGCGGGGCGACCATCCGGGCGAACGGCGGCGCTCCCGCCCGCGGCTCGAGACGCGTCTCCCAGCGCGCCTCTCCATCCTCGAACCCGTGCAGGACGAGGCGCCCGTCGGCGTGAAGGCGTGCGAGACCCGCCTGCCCTGCCCTCGTCTGCAGGGCGGCGGGCGCGAGGTGGCGACGCCACAGCATGTCCCCGCGATCGCGGTGGACGGCCAGCAATTCCGTCGTCGTGGAGGCGAGAAGCCGGTCGCCGCAGAGCAGCACGGACGCGAGGTCGAGGCCGTCGGCCTCGAGGCGCCATCGCTCGGCGAACCGGATCCGTCGTGCGGCGCCGAGCGCGGGACCCCCGGCATCGGTGCCGGCGTCGTCGAGATCCTCCTCGAAGGGGATCAGGCCGCGGTACGCGTCGGGCTGGGCACAAAGGACGCTCGCCGATGGTGCGAGGTCTCGCGCCAGGGACGACAGGCGGCGCGCCTCGGCGGAGATCTCGGCGATCCGGAAGTTGCGACGCACGCACGCCGGGCCGGCGGACGCGGCCCGCCGGAAGGCGCGCGCGAGACCCCAGACCGCGCGCGCGAGGTCGCGGACGGCGAGACCGGGCAGGACCAGCGGGTCCTTCCGGCCGGCTCCCGAGAACGACAGCTCGACCAGCGCCTTCGGCCCGAGCCGCGCGGCCACCAGCAGTCCGTCGGCCTGGAGACGCACGTGGCAGGGGCGCCGCCGTTCGTACGCCTCCAGCGTGGCCCGGACGAGGCGTACCAGCCGGTCCAGATGCAGGAACACGAGCCCCTCGGCGACGCGGTGGCGGCGCCCGAGGTGCCACAGGACCAGTTCGCCGGAGAGGAGCAGCGGGTAGAGGTCCGCCTCCGTGCCGGAATCGCCTGCCGGAAGTCGCAAGGACAGGCCGAACGCGGTGCCGTCTTCGAGGGCGGGCGGTCTCGCCCAGGAGCCCGCGTGGACGATCCGCGTCGACTCGTCGACGCTCGGGACGATGGACGGGCTCGCCGCGTGCTCCAGCGCGTCCGTCGCGAGCGCCTCGAGCCCCTCGCCCCGCACGGGACCGATACGCCGTGCGGCCCGCACCGCCGCCTCGGCCACGCACCGAAGGGGAACGGGCCGATCCATCACGACGACCTCGGGCGACGCCCCGCAGCGCAGGAAAGTGACGAGGGCATCGTCGCCGCGGCGCGCGAGGCAGATCTCCCAGGGACCCTCGTGGAAGGGGACGCGCACCGTCGTCGCGCGGCCGCACGACAGCGAGTCGACGCCGTGCACGAGCCCGCGAACGAGCGCGACGGGATCGTCCGGCGCGCTGCGGGCCGAGACGTTGGCGCCGTCGACCAGGATGTCGATCGCCGCGCGCTCCCCGATACCGGGACGCACCTCGGCTGCGTCAGAGGCGGCGCGAACCGGGCGCCGGCCCCCGAGGAGGATCTCGAAGGACGCCATGGATGAACGAGAAGATCGTGACACGAACCGATCACCGCCGACAAGTTTTCTCGCGAAGAAGCTCACCGCACACTTCGATAGCCGTATGCTCGACGGTGACGATGCGCCGTTGGACCGTGTACCTCCTGCGCTGCGCGGATGGCTCGCTGTACGCGGGAATCACGGACGATCTGCCCGGACGTCTCCTCGCCCACGCGCGGGGCCGTGGCGCTCGGTACACTCGATCGCGCTTGCCCGTCGCCCTCGCTTTCCGACGCGGCGGCCAGACTCCGACGGACGCGAGGCGCCTCGAACCCCGGCTCAAGCGTTTGCCGCGCGCCGAGAAAGAGAGGCTCGTGGCGGGCGACGCGCGGGTGTGGAGGAGGCTCAGGCGGAGTCTGAGCTGATCAGAGCCGCGTCCGCACCATGATGTACTTGTTGTTCGTGTCGTCGACGACCGGCGCGTCGGCCGCGCTCTTGCCCAGCGTCCGCCGCAGGCTCTCGAGCCGCGGACGTTCGGTGCAGAAGAAGTGTGTCTCGCCGCGGTGGCGCTCCAACCAGCGGTCGAAGGCGTCGTTGTCCAGCGACACGTACACGACCACGCGGTTGCCCGTGTAGAAGTTCTCGCCCTTCCAGTTCATCTGCCACGCGACGAGGCGCTGCTCGGACGAATCGCGCTCGCGGTAGTAGCTGGCGATGAAGTCCCGCTGAGACCAGTGCGGCGTCAGCTGCCACATGTAGACGTAGACGACCCATCCGCCGAAAAGCAGGGTGAGCGCCACGAAGACCCGCAGCGCGACGAGGCGCGCGCGCACGACGGCGAACGCGGCGAGCGCGGCCGCGGCGACCACGGTGAACCCGACCAGCCACGGCACGAAATGGTCGAACCCGGCCGGGAACTGGCGGTCGTAGTTGTAGATGAAGAGGTTGACGAGCAACTCGAGCCCGCGGGGGCGCGCCGACGGCTGCATCGCGAAGTCCCGCCCCACGAAGGCGACGAGGACCGCGGCCCCGACCAGCGCGATGCCGATCGAGGCACCTGTACGGACCTGCGCCTGTGTGGGAGCGGATCGGACGACGACCGTCACGGCCATCGCCGTCACCGCGACGCCTCCAACCGAGGCGAAGAGAAGCTGGCCTTGCACCGCCAGCGCCACGGACCACACCGCGAGTCCCGCCCAGCAGGCAGACCCGAGCCATCCTGCGATCTGGAAGCCGCGAGTCCTTCCCTCCGGCTCGCGCGGCGTGATCTCGTCCGCGAACACGGCGACCAGGACGGCGAGCGCCGGAACCATCGGAAAGATGTAGTGGTGGAACTTCGTCACCATCGCCGAGAAGAGGACGAACGACAGCACCGCGAGCAGCGAGAAGAGGAGTCTCGCCTCTCCCGCGGGCGTCTTCAGCGCCCCCTTTCGCAGCGGCGTCCACGCGAGGATCGCGGCCGGCGCGAGCGCGATCCAGGGAAACGCGCCGTATCCGAGCTGCGCCAGGAAGTAGCGCACCGTCCCCGTGTCGCCGTGGACGCCGACGAGGAGCCGGTTGACGTGATCGTGGACGAGCAGCCGGTCCGTGAACCTCGGCCCGTGCCGCACGTACATCGCCACGAACCACGGGAGGATCACGGTGGCCGCCACGATCGCCCCGGAAGGCACCTGGAGCTTGCGTAGCAGCGCCCATCGCCCGGTCACGACCAGGAAGACCAGCGCGACGAGCCCCGGCAGGGCGAATCCCGGGATTCCCTTCGCCATGGCCGAGTACGCGACGCAGAGGTAGAAGGCCCACAGCAGCGCGCTTCGCTGGCCGCGCGTCCTGCGCATCGCGACGAGCGCAAAGGCCGAGAGCGCCATCCAGATCAGGGCCTGGATCGCCGGCTCGAAGAGAAACTGCGGCGCCTCCTCGCGTGCGCGCCCGTTCTGCCCCGACCCCGCAAAGAACGTGTCGAAGTGGAAGACCACGGGCGCGTCCGGGCCGAGCAGCGTGAAGTTCCGGGAGAGGAGGTACAGGATCTGCGGCCAGACGGAGATCACGAACGCGGCGACGACGAGGTGCAGCGTCGTCGCCTCGCGGGCCCCGCCGCGCCAGGGAAAACGAAACCGATGCGCGGGCTCGTCGTCGTCCGTGTGGATCGCGGCGCACAGCGCACACAGGGCGATCGTCATGGTCGCGACGAACGGCATGTCCGTGATGGCCTGGTGCGAGAGGAAGCAGAAATACGGAGCCGAGGCGAGCAGCGCCGCGGCGATCGCGCCCGCTCGGGCTCCCCAGTACCTGCGCGCCGTCCGCGCGACGACGACGACGAGGCCGATGGACAGCACGACGATCGGCAGGCGCACGGCCCACTCCGCGGCGGCCGGGTGGCCGTCCGGGTGGAAGTCGACGCCGAGCAGCGCCATCGACCACGCCAACATCCAGAAGACCAGGATGGGCTTCGAGTCGAACCACTCGTCCTGCCACCAGAGGCTGATCCAGTCGTTGCGGGCGAGGATCTCGCGGGCGACCTCGCCGTAGTGGGTCTCCCAGGGATCCCACAGGCCCATGATCCCCATCGTCGGGACCGTGATCGCGACGCCGAGGATCAGGGGAAGCAGCGTCCCGGCCCACGAGACCGGAGGAGCGAGCGCCGATCCTCCGCTCTCTCGCGCGCGGTACGGCGACCGGTCCGACGCCGCAGGGTCGCCCTGCCACGGTCCCGGCGGACGCAGCGCCCACGCCGCTGCGGCGGCCGCGACGACGGCGAGGATCGTCCCGATCGCGACGCCTCCCACCGTCCTCGCGTCCCGTGCCATCAGAAAGACGAGGCCGAACGAGGCGGAGAGGAAGACGGCAGCGGAGACGACGACGGCTATCGGGGCGCGTAGGCGGGACACGTTCTTTCTTACCAAGCAGGTGCGAGGAGAGGGACTCGAACCCTCAGGGCCATGTTCTGGCCGGTGGAATCTAAATCCACCGCGTCTTCCGTTCCGCCACCCTCGCCCGGGCGGGATTGTGCCCTCGTGCGCGCGCCCGCGCCACCCAGCTCCTCTGCGGCGAGTTCCCTTTTGAAAGCAAGCGGTTGACCGATCGTTCGGCGCATGGCACCGTTGCGATCCGTGAAGTGCCCCCATTGCGCGGAGCAGCACCCCGACACCTTCTACTTCTGCACGGTGAGCGGCGCGGACCTGCAGCCGTGGGAGAACCTCGTCGGGAAAACCTACGTCGAGCGGTATCGCCTCAAGCGTCTGCTCGACACCGCCGGACGCGGCGCGCTATTCGAGGCCGAGACCCTCGCGAACGGCGAGAAGGTCGCCGTCAAGATCATCCACCCTTCGGCGGCGCGCGGATCGAACGCCGCGGACGGCTACATCCAGGCGGCGGCGACGACCGGATCGCTCGGCCACCCGCACCTTCCCGACGGCGTGGAGGCGGGACGCGACGAAGGCGGGGCTCCGTACATCGTCCGCAAGTTCGTCAAGGGCCAGAGCATGGGCTCCCGCGTGGATCGCAACGGGCCCCTCCCCGTCGACCGGGCCGTGCGCGCTGCCAAGGACGTCCTGTCCGCCCTCGTCGCGACGCACGCGCGCGGACTCTTCCACCAGCAGATCACACCCTCGCGGATCTTCGTCACGGACGACGACTCCGGGCTGCCCGGAAACGCGCTCCTGATGGACTTCGGGTCGTCGGCGCTCGTGGAAGCCGGCGAGTCGGCGGCATACCGGGCGCCCGAGGTGAAGGACGGCGCCGGCGGCGCGGCGGCGGACCTTTACGCCGTCTGCGCGTCCCTCTACGAAGCGCTCACCGGCCGGCCGCCGCTCGGGGAGACGATCGCGCCGGCGCGCAGCGCTCGGCCCGAGGTGCCCGAGGCGCTCGACGCCGCGCTGCAGAAGGGCCTCTCCCGCAACCCCGGTGCGCGGTTCGCCGACGCCGAGACGCTGCTCGCTGCACTTTCGGCTTCCCTGCCGGCGCCGGCGCCCGACGCGCCGCAGAAGCCTGCACAGAAGGCCATCAAGGCCACGATGCTCGGCGTGCCGGTTCCCTTGGCGGTCATGCCGGCGACCTCGACGCAGAAGACCGCCGCGCCGCCCGTGGCCGGTCCGTTCGCGGTCGTCGGCGAGACGGCGCCGCTGCCGCCCGTGTCGCAGGAGCCGCCCGCTCCGACCGAGCCCGCGATGCCGGCACACGCGGTTGCTCCGGTCGCCGCGGCCGCGGCGCCGGCTCCGAAACCCAAGGCGAAGCCCGCACCGGTTGCTCCGGCGCGCGAGGAACGCGACAGCGTTCCCGACTTCCTGTCGCAGCCGCCCATCCACAAGCGCCCCGTCGTCCTCGCGGCCGTGGGCGGGGGCGTGCTCCTTCTCGTCATCTTGGTCTTCGCGATGTCGGGCGGCGAGGAAGAAGCCCCGGGCGGGGCTTCCGGCCCCTCGGTCCGCGTCGTCATCCGGTCGAACGTGCCGGGCGCGACGCTCTTCGTCGACGGCAACCAGGCGGAGACGAATCCCTTCGAAGGACGCTTCCCGCCTTCCGACACCGCGCACACGCTCCGCGCAGAGGCCGCGGGCTTCCAGACCAAGCAGATGCTCGTCCGCTTCGACGCGGACCGGGAGATCATCCTCGACCTCGCGCCCGAGCTGGCGGCTTCCGCAGCGCCCGTCCCGCCGCCGCTCCCCGAGACAGGCGCCACCGCCGCGCCGCCGCCGCAGACCGCCGTCGCCGCGACCGCGGCACCGCGTCCGGCTTCTGCCGCAGCGACGACCGCGCCCGAGAAGGTCGCGTCCGCACGCGAGCGCGAGGCGCAGCCACGCCAGCGCCTCCGCGAGCGTCCCCCTCAGGAGCGGACCACGAAAACCCGGACCACGAAGCAGCAAGGCGGCGGCTTCGTGACGGAAAATCCGTTCGACTGATGCGGCCGCTCTCGATCGCCCTCGGCGCGCTGGCGCTCGCGCTGACCCTCGCGGCTCCGGTGCAGTCCTTCGCACAGCCGGACTCCACGGCGCGTGCGCGCCAGCTCTTCGAGCGCGGCGTCGAGCTCTACGCGCAGCAGCGCTGGGCAGAAGCCCTCAACTCCTTCCGCCAGGCTTTCGACGCGCGCCCCCACCCGTCGGTCCGCGTGAACATCGCGAACTGCCTGAACAAGCTGAGTCGATCCGTCGAGGCGACCTACCACTTCCGCAGGTACCTGCAGGAACGTGGCGACGAGATCACGCCGGAGCAGCGCGCGGACGTCCAGCGCGAGATCGACGGGATGCGCATGGACGTCGCCGAAGCGGAGGTTCACGTCGACGCCGCGGACGCGGACGTCTTCGTCGACGGGATGAGTCCCGAAACGCGGATCGGCGCTTCCGTGTTCCTTTCACCAGGGCGGCACACCTTCGAGATGCGCAGGCCCGGTCGCCCGCCGGTCCGGCAAGAGGTCGAGCTGTCCGGCGGGTCGCGCCGCGAGGTGCGCCTGAGCAGCGCGGCGGAGGTGCCGGCTCCCGTGCCCGTACCCGTTCCGCGCCCCGAGCCTGTGCCCGAGGTCGAACCCGAGCCGGAGCCCGAACCGGAGCCCGAACCCGAACCCGAGCCGCAACCCGAGCCCGAACCGGGCCAGGTCGGCGGCAGCCTCGACGAGTCGTGGTTCGGCCAGAACCTCCACTGGGTCGGCGCGGGTGCGACGGGCCTCACGCTCGGTGTGGCGATCGTGATGAGCTCCATCGCTCTGTACGACGAGGAGCAGGCCGAGCTCTTCGTGCGCGACTGGGAGGCCGATCCGAACCCGGACAATCGCCTGGTCCACGAGGCGAACGCGCGATCCTGGGCCGCCGCTGCAGACAAGAGCGCGTTCGCAGCGGACGTCTTCTACGTCCTCGCGATCGCCTGCGGCGCCGCGACGACGTATCTGTTCCTGACGAAGGACGACGGCGAGTCGTCCGCCGACACGAGCGTCGCGGGCTGGGCGATGCCGGGCGGCGCCGGCCTCGTCCTGTCGACCCCGATCCCGTGAAGGGCGCCGCGCTTCCCCTTCTGGCGGGGATCCTCGGCTGCTCGGCGCTGGTCGACCCGGACCGCGAGCGGCTCGACACGGACCCCTACTGCGACGACGACGCCGAGTGCAACGACGGCCTCTACTGCAACGGCGTGGAGGAGTGCGTCGCGCGTCACTGCAATCCGACCCAGCTGAGACTCCCGTGCGACGACGAGATCTCCTGCACGATCGACTTCTGCGACGACGCCACCACCGAGTGCGACAACCAGCCGTCGGACGATTCCTGCCCGCAGGATCCGGTGGAGCAGATCTGCGACGCAGCCGACGGCTGCGTCCCCGTCGGAGGGTAGCCCTGGCTACTCCAGCCCGGCGCCCGACTCCAGCAGCTCGCGGATCCGGTGCAGCAAGCCGTTGCCGTACACGCCGTCCACGATCCGGTGATCGTACGACAGGCACAGGTACATCATCGGCCGCACCACGATGTGGTCCTCGCCGTCGGCGTCGACGACGACCGCCCGCTTGACGATCTCGCCCATCCGCAGGATCCCGACCTGCGGCTGCGAGATGATCGCGGTCCCGAAGAGGTTCCCCTTGCGGCCCGGGTTCGACAGCGTGAACGTCCCACCCGAGATGTCGCCCGGCACGAGGTTGCCAGTGCGCGCCTTTTCCGCGACCTCGTCGATCGCGCGCGCGAGTCCCTTGAGCGTCTTCTCGTCCGCCTGACGGATGACCGGGACGACGAGTCCCTGCTCCGTCTCCACGGCGATCCCGAGGTTGATCTCGCGCAAGAGCACGAACGCGTCGTCGAGCACACGGGCGTTGGCCTTCGGGAACTCGCGCAGCGCGCGCACCGTCGCGTGGGCGATGATCGGCAAGAACGTCAGCCCCACGCCCTCCTTCTTCCACGCGTTCTTGTTCGCCTCCCGGAACGCCACGGCTCGGTGCATGTCCACCTCGGCCACGACCGCGACGTGCGGGGCGTTCTGCTTCGAGAACACCATGTGGTCCGCGATGAGCCGCCGGCGGCGCGTGAACGGGACCACCTCGTCGCCGGCCCGCGGGACGTACGGCGGCAGCCGGAATGCGCCTCGCGGAGCGGAGGAGACGGGGACGGGAACCGCGGGCGTCGCCGTCGCCGCGGGCGCCGCAGGCACGGGAGCCGCCGGCTTCGCCTTCGCAGCGTCCACGAACGTCAGGACGTCCTTCTTCGTCACGCGCCCGCCGTCTCCGGTCCCGGCCACCTTCGCCAGGTCCACCCCGTGCTCGCGCGCGGCCTTTCGCACGGCCGGGGAGTGACGGTCGCCGCCCGCGGGCTCCGGCTCCGTCGCGGACACAACCACGGCCGGGGCCGGGCCGGCCGTCGTCGTCGTGGCGCCGCCCGCCTCCAGCACCGCGATCGGCTTTCCCGTCGCGACGACCGTCCCCGTCGCCGCCAGCAGCTTCGCGACGACGCCCGCCGCCGGCGACGGGACCTCGGTGTTCGCCTTGTCCGTCTCGACCTCGACCAGCGGCTGGTCCTTGACGACGCTCTCGCCCTCGCGGACGAGCCAGCGCGCGATCGTTCCCTCCACGATCGACTCCCCGAGCTGCGGCATTACGATCTCGATCGCCATGGCGCGACGAATCTCGGCTATTTGCCGTCGCGGCGCAAGCGATCGGAGAACGCGACGAGGCGCGCGCGCGCACGCGCGAGCACGCTTTCCTTCGGCGAGAAGCCCTCGGGTCCGGGCACGCCGGCGGCGACGCCCGTCAAAAGCTCGATCGCATCCTCGACGCGCTGCGCGCTCCAGACGTGGAACCGGCCGCGCCGCACCGCGTCGACGACGGCCGGGCGCAGCATCAGGTCGTCCTCGTTCGCCTTCGGAATCACGACGCCTTGCGTCCCGTCCAGGCCCGTTCGCTCGCAGACGCGGAAGAACCCCTCGACCTTGCGCGTCACGTCGCCGATTGCCTGCAGCTCGCCGCGCTGCGTGAGCGACCCGGTGAGGGCGACGCCTTGCAGGACCGGGACGTTCGCGAGCGCGGACAGGATCGCGCACAGCTCCGCCGCGGAGGCGCTGTCCCCCTCGATGAGGCCGTAGCTCTGCTCGAAGCAGACGCTCGCCCGCATCGTGACGGGCTCGTCGTACCCGAAGAGCGTGGCGAGGTACCCCTGCATGATCACGACGCCCTTGGTGTGCGTCGGCCCCGACAGCTCGCTCTCGCGCTCGACGTCGATGAGCCCTTCCCGTCCCGGTCCGACCGCGGCCGTGATCCGCATCGGACGCGCGAAGTAATGGTCCCCCACGTCGAACACCGCGAGCCCGTTGACCTGTCCGACGACCGACCCCTTCGTCGCGACGTGGAGCGTTCCGCGCTGGATCATCTCCAGGGTTCGCTCCTCCACGAGATCCACCCGCCGCTCGGCCGCGGCCAGCGCCGCCTCGACGGCTTCACGTCCGATCTCGGCCGCGCCCTTCGTCCCCGCCGCGTGGTTCGCCTCCCGCAGCACGTCCACCACGATCCCGAGCGCGAGGGACAGCTTGGTCCGGTCGAAAGCGATCTCGGCCCCGAATTCGACCAGCCGCGCGACACCTGCGGCCGTCGCGGGCCGCAGACCCTCGTCCCGGACGTGTCGCGCGAGGACGCCCGCGTAGGCGCCCTCCCCCTCCGCGTCCCGCGGACAGACGTCGTCGATCTCCGCCTTCACGCGGAACAGGTGCGTCATCTCCTGATCGGACTGCAAGAGGCCGTGGTACGCGCCGTGCGATCCGATCAGGATCACCTTCACGTCGAGCGTCATCGGCCGCGGGTGCAGCGACTCCCCGCCGACGACCGCCATGTCCTCGCGCACGTCCTCGATCGCGGCCTCGCCGTCGCGCAGCGCCCGCCGCAGCGCTTCGTAGGCCTCGAGGTGCTGGTACAACTCGGCCGCGTCGAGGACGAGGAAGCCGCCGCTCGCCCGCTGCAGGGCCCCCGCATGCAGCATCGTGTGATCGGTCGTGAGGGCTCCCGCAATCGCGCGCCGCTCCACGCGTCCGAGCAGATTGCGGTACGTCGCACGCGGCTCCCAGACGACGGGCGCACCGCCGGCGGGATCGTGGTGCACGAAGGGCGCGACGACGTGACGGACGTCTTCCACCGGGTTCGCACCCGCAGCGACCGCAGCGCGCGCACGGTCGAGGAGCGCGCCGAGCGCGGCCCCGGCGTCCGTTCCGACCTCGGAGCAGAGCGCACGCTCGCCGCCGCCCACGTCGTCCCCCTTCGCGATCCCACCGACGAGATCGCGCACGCTGCGAGCGACCGCCGGACCCCGCCCCGCCGGTACGCGGATCGGCATCGGCGAATCCGGATCGTCGGGATCGTGCAGGTAGCAGACGTCCTGCGGCGCAGGCAGCAAGCGCCGGACCCGGTCGAGGATCTCGCGGACGAGCGTCCGCCGCCCCGTCGATGGCGGCCCCACGACGAACGCGTTCCACCCGGGCGCGCGCACGCCGACCGCGACCTCGAGCGCCTCGCGCGCCCGCGCCTGGCCGACGATCCCCTCCCGCGGCTTGACGTCCGCAGTGCTCCTCAGCCGCAGCCGCGCCGGATCGCACTCGACGCGCAAGGCCTCGGGCGAAAGCTCGCGCACGTCGCGTCTCGGTCGAACGGACAAGCGGGTGAAGGATGGCGGACGCGATCGTCGCGGTCAAACGCGCCGTGCTACCGTCATCGACGGATGGGCCTTCTCGCCGCCGCCGTCCTGCTCGCCGGTGGCGCCTGCTCGTCCGGGCCCGACGTGCCCCCACCCGCGGACACACTGCTCGAGAGCAAGCTCCCCGACTACGAATCCTGGGGGATCCATTCCGCCGACGAACTTCGCGCGCGCCTGCAGGAAGGCGCACCCGGCAACGAGGACTGGGCACGCACGCTCGACGACCTCGGCGATCACGCGAGCGCCCTCCTGGGTTGGCGGACCGTCCTTGCCGCCAGACCGCACGACCTGCACGCGGTGTGGCACGTCGCGGATCAGCTCTACGCGCTCGGCGAGTACACGGAAGCGCTCGCCGTCCTGTCGTCCGCGCCGGAGAACGGAACTTCCTCCCATGCGCACGTGAACCGCGCCGATCTCGACACACTGGAGTGCCTCGTGCTCCAGCGGTACGGACGAAGCGGCGTCGATCGGGCCCTGTGCGAGGCGGGGCTCGCGGGCGCGCAGACCCACCGCGCGCACTCGGCCGTCGCCCGCCTGCTGCTGCGAACCGGGGATGCCGAGGGGGCTCGCCCGCACACGAGCTGGCTCGTGGATCACGCAGCCGAGGACGCCACGGCTTGGTTCCTTCACGGCGTCGCCGAGATCGGCCTCGGCCGCGTGGACGAGGCGCACGAGGCCTGGGACACGGCCCTGCGTCTCGAAGCGTCGCACACGCCCGCTGCCCGGGGACTGGCGGCCGAGTTGACGGTCCCCGCGGACCTCATTGCGGCCGAGGACGACTATTGGCGCGCGCACGCCTCGCTCGACCTGGCCGTCGCGGGCCACCTCTACCTCGATCTCGGCATCTTTCCCGAGCGAGTGGAGACCTGCTTCGCGGCGGCGGACCGGCTCGAGGTCGGACCCGCGGAGAGCCAGCAGATCTGGCACCTCTCGGAGACCGACCGCGACGCGGCCGTCACGCGGGGGCGTGCGTTCCTCCAGCGGACGCGTCAGACGGACGTCTTGCTCACGATGGGGTGGCTGGCCCGTACCTCGGGCGACACGGCGGGCGCGCGGGCCCTGCTCGAGGAGGGGATCGCCCTGGACCCCCGCGACTACCAGGCAAACATCAATCTCGCCAAGGTCTGCGAGGATCTCGGCGACACCGCGTGCGTGGACGCCGCCTACGCGAGGGCGCTCGGCGATCCGGAGACGGACGACGTCCTCCTCGCGATCGGCCTTTTCGTCGCCCTGCTCGTCCCTCTCGCGGTCGCCTACTGGTTCGTGCGCAAGCGGCTCGTCCGCAAGATCGCCGTCGCGCGCGCCCGGGAGGCGCCGTGAGAATCGCGAGCTGGCTGTCGTTCTTCGCCGTCCTGTTCGTCGCGGCGGTCTCGACGGCGGTCCTGCAGTCCGCGTCGTCCTACGGCCTGCCGGGGTGGGCCATCGCGCTCGAGGGGACGCTCATCGCGCTATTGGCGACGCTCGCGTCCGCACTCGTCCGCAGGCTCACCCGCGCCCGGTGGCCCCGTCCCACCCCCTCCGCGCGGATCGTCGAGGGCCGGCCCGCTTCGGTGCGCGGACGGGCGAGCTCGGACCGTCCGCTGCGCGTGCCGTCCGTCGGCGTGCGTTGTCTCGCGTGGCGGGTGCGCTACCTCGGACCGGCGCAGGAGATCCTCGGCGGCACACAGGAGGTCGGCGACGAGACGTTCCTGGGGCTCGGGTCGGATGCCCGAGTGCCCCTGCGAGGGCCGGTTCAGGTCGAGTGGGCGGAGGCGAAGAGCGTCGCCGTGCTCCGATCCGACCCCGCGGCGGCGAGCCTCGGCGGATTCGCCGACGACGACGTCGCGACCGCGGTCCTGAGCTGGATCGAGGCGGGCTCGCCGGTCGTCGCGACCGGAATCGCAGTGCGCGACGCGCACGCGAGCGAGTTGTCGGGTTACCGCGGCCTCGAGCACGGCTGGCGCCTGGTCGCTCCCGAAGGGGCGGCGGTGGTCCTCCATCCGATGGAAGGGCGACTCAGACGCCTCGCGATCGGCTGGGGCCTCTGCGGGCTGTTCTGCCTGCTCGCGGCGGGAACGCCGCTGTGGGTCGAGTCGATCCTGCGGACGCGCTGAGACTACCGCCGAGGTCTGCGTCGACGAGTCCCCAGTGCCGCGAGCGCGACGAGGGCGGGTACCACGCCCTCGCCGAAGGAGCGCGGGCCGGGGGCGCTGCAGCGGCTCCCCGACGACGCCCGCGTGCCCGCGCCTATCCCGGCGTACGAGAACCCGCCGTCGCTACGCCCGCACGGGCAGCGGAAGTCCTCGCCGGGCGGCACGGCCTGCGGGAAGTCGACGGGCAAAGCGCCCTGGATCGCATCGGTCACGTCGAGGACGAGCTCGTCCTCCGATCCGTCCCGCCGGAAGATGCGAAGCGCCGACGGCAGGCCCTCGATTTCCGCCGGGAGGAAGGGGTCTTCGGCGGACCAGCGCGCCGTCAGCCCCTCCGGCGTCGTGAGCTCCGTGTAGTCGTCTGCGCCCAGGATGGTTCCCTGGCACGTCCGGACGCTTTGGGCGGGGCCCATCGGCGCGACCGGCGGCAGGTCCGGCCGCAGCGCGAACTCCGGATCCTCGGTCATCTCGAAGGGCGAGAGGCGCGAGCGCATCCCCGTCAGGACGGGCGTGGACGCCATCCGATCGTACAGCGCCCGCAACGGGCGCACGATCTCCTGCTCGAGCGCGGCTGCGAAAGCCTCTGGATCGAAAGGCTGGTCCGCGATGTCGTCCTCGTAGCACTCGGTGCATCCTGCGTCGAAGTAGTCGCCGTAGTACCCCTCGCCGCATTCCAGGCACTGGTAGAAGGTGGCGTCGTCGGCGGTCACGGAATCGGGCTTGGGGATGAATCGGCGCAGCAGATCGAGAACCAGTCGGCTCTGCACGAAGCCTTGGCGGATCATCTCGTCGAGGAAGTCGACCGGATCGGATATCCCCTCGAGGACCGCGGTGTTGTACCGCGACGGGTCGATGGCCGCGCGCAATGGGGCGCTGTCGTCGGCGTAGTCGACGACGAAGCCGCGGCCGCCGGCCTCGTCGAGTGCGCGAGACAGGGTCCAGTCCGCGCCCAGAAGGTGCGTCTGGACGTCGTTCTGCACGACCTCCGCGTAGTTCGTGGACACGGCCCGGGCGTCGCCCAGGACCCACACGGTGACCGGCATCTCCTCTGCGGCCGAGATCGCGGTCAGCCTCAGGGGAACGCACGGGCGCACCTCGGTGCCCCGCATCCTGAAGATGATCGGACGGATGTCGCCCGTATCCGCCTCCTTCGCGAGCTTGAGTCCCACGAAGTACATCCCCGCGGAGACGTAGGAGTCGATGAGCGGGTAGGCGGTCTCGGGGATGACGTAGCCGTTCTCCGCGAGCCAGTCCGTCAGCGCGCTCGAATCGGTCGCCTCCAGCGTGACGGTCTCGAACGGCCCGACGGTGCCCGTGTCGAGGACCTGCACCGGGGGCTCCGGAGGGACGTCGCTGTCGGTGCCCCAATCCGCGTCGGCGTCGGTGTCGCCGTCGCCGTCGGCGTCCACGTCGCTGTCGGTGTCCACGTCGCCGTCTCCCGCAGCGGCGGATATGTCCGCGCTCCCGCCGCAGCCGCAGCCCCCACCGCCGACGCGTCCGCCGTGGTCGTCTGTGTCGTCGGCCCAGCCGTCGCCGCTTGAGTCGTAGTAGTCCTCCTCCGGACACTCGAAACAGATCGGGCAGCGCTGGTCGGCCGTCTGGGTCCGGAGCGCGGGCGTGGTCAGCGACGCAAGCGCGAAGAACGCTTCGTCCGTGCCGAAGTCGATCTCGGGCGGGGCCTGCACCGGCACGACCCACGCGAACTGGTCGGCCTCGCCCGCGTACTGGATCTGGATGTGCGCCTCGACCTCGTCCTCACCGGCCACGAAGAGCACCAGCTCTCCCGTCTGGTAGACCGGGAGCGTCAGGTCCGGGTTGTTCGGATCCGGCGCTGGAGGCACGTCGCAGAAGAAGCCGCCGCAAGCGTCGGCCATGGGCGCAAAGGACAGCACACACACCGCGGCGAGCGCGGCCGAAGCACGCAAGATCATGGCAAGCCCTCCCGGAGCACGGCGGTGCAAGCGCCGTACCGATTCCATCCCGCGAAGTCACAAAGGAAACGTCGTGCCAATCCGAGAATGGGTCGGCACAACTCGAGGAATCCTGCCGGGTCGAGACGATCCCGCGAGCGCGCTGAAATCAGAGCGACGGGATCTCGAACTCGGTCTCGCCTGCTGTACCCACCAGGAGCACCTGTCGGGCCGCGTCGAAGAAGAAGCAGTCGCAGCCCGCGATCACCTCTGTCGCCGATGCGACGCCGACCAGCCCCGAGACGCTGTCACCTCTGGGCCGGTGGATCTGGAAGAAGATCTCGGTGACGTCGCCGGGATCCGCGGACTGGACCCAAAACGAGCTCAGCTTGCCGACCGACATCGTGATCCTGGGTTGCGCCGTCGCCGACGCGCCGTTCTCGTCGCCGAACGCGATCACGCGCCGGAACGACGCGCGATCCTGCGAGTCGACGACGTCCACGTCGTCGGTCGGGACGAGCGTGTCGATCTCGGGCGAGCCGAGCACGAGGATCCCGCCCGCGCGCAGGAACGCCGGAACCTCGTCGAGTGGCGTGTCGCGCGGGATCGTCGCGGGACCGAAGTGAACCTCGTCGGAGAAGAGGTCGAGCCAGCGCCCCTCGGGCAGGTAGACGCTGCGCGAGTCTCCGCCTTCCACGAGCGGGGCGACCAGGATGTCGGGACCGAGCATGTACTGGTCGGTCTCGTCGAGCGCGTCCGGATCGTCCGGGAACGCCAGAGCCATCGCGCGGACGAGCGGCGTGCCGTCCGTCGCCGCCCGCTCCATCCAGGCCCGCATCGTTGGCGCGAGGTCCACGTGCCATCGCGCGAAAGTCCGGTAGGCGTCCACGGTCTCCTCGTCGATCACCCACGGCGCGTGCGTGTCGCCCGCCCCTCCCCCGCCGCCGAGCTGCAAGAGCGGCGAGAACGCGTTCGCGGCCGCCCAGCGCAGCAGCAGCTCCTTGTCCGGCTCCCAGTCGCGGTAGCCGCCGGTGTCCGAGCCGAACATCGGGAAGCCGCTCGCCGCCAGCGACTGCAACGCCGCGACCGCCGCGGGCAAGCCCCCGACGTTCCCGTCCTCGTGCCGCGAGAAGTCCGCGTCGAGATCGCCCGGCCAGATGCAGTCGACGTCCGCCTGCCCGCCCCAGACCGACGCGCGTCCGAGAATGAAGCCCTCGCCGTGGTCTCGCTCGAGCTGCTCTTGATACGTCCGGTGGTACAGCTGCGAGTAGACGCCGTGGACCGTCGCCTCGGTCTCGCCGCTGGAAAACTGTAGCTGCGGCCGGATACCTATCAGCTCCACGAGGATGTCCTCTGCGAAATCGAGCTTGAACCCGACGATGCCCATCCCCGTCGCGCGCCCGACGAGCTGCGCGAACCAGTCGACCGCGTCGGGGTTCGTGAAGTCAGGGACCCCACCCGAGGGCCCCGTCCACGGCGCGCGGTGCGTGGCGCCGTTCTCGAGCGTCACCAGATATCCGGCCTCCTCAGCCTCCAGGAACAGCTCCTCCGCGGGAGTGACCGCCGCCTCGCCGTCGCTGACGGCATCGAGGTAAGGCGTCGACCAGAGCATCGGCAGGAACCCCCGAGCCACGAGGGCATCGAGCAACCCTTGCGGATCCCCGAATCGCGTCTCCTCGAAGGTGAAGTCGTTGTAGGAAACCTGCCAGGGATTGTCGATCCACAGCACCGACGTCGGGATATCCCGTGCGCGAAACTCTGCGGCGTCCGCGAGGACTTCCTCCGAGGACACGTTCTCGTTGCGCCAATAGAAAGCGCCGTGCGCCCATTCGGGCGGAAGCTCGGGCAACCCCGTCGTCCGCGTGTACGCCGCGACGACATCCAGCGGCGCGCCGGCGAAGAGATGCAGGACGAGACCGACCTCGTCGAAGGTCGCGCTCCAGACGGATGAATCGGACGCCCCGATGTCGAACGATCCCGCGCGCCGGCTCTCGACGAACGCGCCCCACCCGCGCGGCGAGACGACGAACGGAACGGGAACGTGCACCTCGTTGTACCCGCTCTCCATCCCGCCGCCGACGTGCAGCTCCATCTGCCGCACGAACCCGCGGCTGTCGGGCCCCGAGAACTGCTCTCCGAGCCCGTGGTAGCGGTCGGCGTCGTCCGTCGCGAAAAGGGCGCGCGACAGGACGACGTCTGCCGGCGCGTCCAGCCGCGCCGCGAGCCGCAGGTGCCCGTCCTCCTCGCAGCGCACGTCGAGCAGCATCTGCTCGGCGACGTCCGTCTCGACCTCGAACGTGTACGCGCCTCCCTCCGCGACGGAGAGCACGTCCCCCGCCGCCGACCAGGTCACCCGATCGTCCCCGGATGGATCGAAGAACTCCTCCGGCTGCGGCGCCACGATCGTCGCGAACCCGAAGCTGGGGACGTCGCCGGCCGGTACGCCGAGCACCTCGACCCCGCCCCGCTCCAGCGAGATCTGCAGCGGCCTGTGATGCACCACCAGCGTCGCGTCCCCGCAAGCCACCCGCGTCGGCTCGGGCTCGGGCCCCGCGTCGCCTCCGCCGTCGGCTCCGGCGTCGCCGCGATCGATCTCCACCTTCCCGCCGCAGTCACAGGCGGGAAGCGTCAGCAGCCAAGTCGTCAGGATCCTCTGCACGGCCCGCCGACTGTACTGCATCGAAGGAACTACGAGCCTTCAGGACATCCGTCCGAATCCTCGACGCCGTCCCGATCCTCTTCGAAATCGGGGCAACGATCCTCATGCCACAGGATCCCGTCGTGATCGGGGTCGAGGTCGTCGTGGGGGCTCCGCGGCTCACGGACCAGGTTCGCCACGCGATCGAATACCCACACGGATTGCGGATACGGGGGAACCGGCCCTCCCACGCACAAGATGCGCAAGCGCTCGTTGTCTCGGAGGTACCGGCACTCGAGGCGACCGATCTTCACCTGTCGCACCCTCGGATCCTGTCTGTAGCGGGCCTGAAAGAAAGCGCACGACGCGTCGTGGGCCAGCAGGTTCGTCTCCACCCAGCCATCGGCGTGAAACTCCATCTGTAGCGGACAGCCCCGCGCCATTCTCGGGAACGGGGCCCCGCGCCATGCTCCGATGAGAAAGTCCTGGCCACGTGGCACCTGCGCGCCCCCGCAGCCGAGCAGCACAAGGGCGATGCCAAGCTTCATGTCACGGCGAATGGACGTCGTAGGGCGGGACGGGGGCGCCCAGATCCACGTCTTCTCCCAGGCTCGCGAGGGCGGCCAGCCAGAAGCGCGGCAGAGGCAGCGGCACCTCGCGGACGATCCGTTCGATGCGGCGCCGCAAGGTCGCATCCTCGCTCGCCAGTCGGTAGAGCGCCCGCCATGCGGCCAGCTCGCCCCGGTCGAGGATCTGCGCGACGACCTCGTCGCTCCGCAGGTCGAGGCCGTTGCGATTCCAGAGCGCCCGGGAGCGTTCGAGGTCGATCACGACGGCTCCCGGAGGGCAACGGGCGCCAGGCGCGCGGCCCAGGCCCGCCCTCGAGACACCACATGGCCCCAGTCATTCCACGGCTCGGCCAGCCCTCGGTACGACTTCAGGTCCACCTCGGCGAGGTCGCGCGGCGCGGCCGCCGCGAGACGCTCGACCACCTCGGCGAGCACGGAGGCGCCCCCCGGCTGCCGATAGATGTCGTCGAAGGAGAGCAAGCCCGCCTCGGCATCCGGACCGAGGCGCTCGAGCAGGGCGACCGTGTCGAGATAGTCGCGCACGGTGTGACGCGTCGCGAGCAGCCAGGCCTTGATGCGGGCCATCTCGGCCAGCGTCGGGATGACCAACCCGGCAACCTCCTCCGTCTCGAGCGGCCGCGTTCGCCGGAGCTGACGGATCCCGGTGAGCATGCCGTCGAGCTGGCCGAGGATGAGGACGGGGCGCTGGACCCGCTCCGTTCGCCAGCCGGCCGCCGTCTCGAGATCCGCCAGGACGGCGTCGAACCGATCGCGTAGGTCCTCGAGGACGTGATCGCCATCCGCGCTGCGGCGATGTCTCAGATGAAGAGCGGCTGCCGTACCCCCGACGAGGACCGCACCGGGAACGAGGGCCTGCAGATGCCGCTCCGCCGCGAGCAGCCGCTCCCAGTCGCGCAGGTCGTCCGGATCCGCCATCGAACCAGAGAGTGCCACGGCGAGGGCCACTCGCAAGATCGAGGAGGCGCACGGCATGCTGGCATCTGCGGGCACCGCTCAACCGTCGGGGCACCCGTCCCCGTCCTCGACGCCGTCCGGATCCTCCGGAGCATCGGGACAGCGGTCGACGCTCTCTTCGAGTCCGTCGGCGTCGCGGTCCAGGCGCGGAGGCTCGCGAATCAGGCCGTCTACTCGGACGAACACCCAGTCGGGCGCGCCGGCCGTCCACGGCACGGCGCTCCGTTCACACGCCAGCCGCAGGCGTGGTCCGTCGCGACGGTAGCGACACGACAGGCGCCCGATGTCGAGCCTGCGCGCCCTCCGATCGTGCCGGTATCGCTGCCGGTAGAACGCGCACCTCGCGTCGTGATCGGTCAAGTTCGTCTCCACCCAGCCGTCCCCGTGGAACTCCATCTGGACGGAGCACGCGATCCGACGCGGGACCGTAACCGGCAGGGGCCTCAGCGGTCCGCCGCGCCACGCTCCGAGCAGGAAGTCCTCGCCCGCCGGGACCTGCGGCCCCCCGCAGCTCACCCCCAGACAGAACACGGCGACACGCAGGAGCACGCGGCCCCGAGCGTACCCGCCGCGCGCGTAGAATGCGCGCGTGGTCGCGCGGATCGGGATCTCGCTGCTCGCCGGGTGGGTGGCGGCGTGCGGCGAGAACCGGGCGCCCGTGATCACGGCGCCGGCGGAGCGGATGGCGGACGTCGGCTTCGACGTGGAGGTCGTCCTTCGGGCCGAGGGATCCGACCCCGACGGCGATTCGATCGGGTGGCGCTGGCGGCAGGACGACGGGCCGACGGTTTCGCTGCGCGGCGATCGGACGAAGACCCTGCGTTTTCGGACGCAGCCGCGGCGGCCCGCGGCCCGCGAGGAGGCGAGGTTCGGGCCGATCGTCGTCCCGACGAACCTCACCTACGAGTTCGTCCTGACGGCGAGCGACGGGGAGGCGACGACCGAGCGGCGGCTCCTCGTGCGCGTGGCCTCGGCTTCGCCGGGCTGGCCGCGGGTCTCGATGGGGCACGCGCTCGAGCTGTCGTGCGGACGCGAAGGGGCTGACGCGCGATGGGAGCTCGCGTCGCAGCCGCCGGCTTCGAAAGGGCGGATCGAGAATGCCGAGCGTTGCAACGCGCGGCTGCGGCCCGGTCGCCGCGGGCGCTACGTCGTCCGCGAGGCGGGACGGGAGCTCGTCGTCTACGCGGGCGGGTGGACCGGCGTGCGGGAGTGCTCGCGCTCCGACTGCCACGCCTCCGAGGGACGCACCTTCCCGACTACCAGTCACGCGACCGCGTTCGACCGTTCGCTCGCCGATCCGGACGAGCCGAGGTTCGACGAGCGCCTGACGCTGGGTTTCGACGCCTTCGCGGACGACGGCGGCTTCGACGACGTCGCGAGGCGACTCGGCTGGAACGAAGGTGAGCCCATCCCGGAGGCACTGCACGACCTGGCGAACATCCAGTGCGAGCACTGCCACGCGCCGGGGAAGTTCTGGACCGGGTACGACGGCGACGTCTGCGCGCAATGCCACGACGCCCGGGAGGGTCCGGGCGCCCGTCAGGTGGAGGCCTGGCGGCAGAGCGCGATGTCGCGACGGCCGCTCCCCGAGCAGACCCAGGCAGCGTGCGCGCCCTGCCACGTCGCGTACGCGGCGGTCGCCAGGCTCGACGGGCGCGAAGCAAACGCGCCGACCGAGGAGGATCCGGCAACCGGAGTCACCTGCGCCGTCTGTCACGACCCGCACGATGGCCGCCACGCGAAGCAGCTCCGGCGTTTCGGCGACGCTCGGGTCGGCGCGCGAACGATCGCCGCCGGCGCGGGGGCGGTCTGCTTCGAGTGCCACGGCCAGGGCGAACCGTGGAAATGGCGCGAATCAGCCCGCCAGGGCAACGCTGCGCACGCGCCGCAGGGCTGGATGACCGCGTCGGGACCGCACGCGAACGTCGAGGACGGCTGCGTCGGGTGCCACATGCGCGGCGGCAACGGAATGACGCTCGGTGGACACAGCTTCGCCATCCGTTCCGCCGAGGCGCGCAACCTCGGACCCTGCCGCCCTTGCCACGCCGACGCGGCGCGGGATCTCGACCGCGTGCAGCAGGAGATCGACACGGGCATCGAGACCCTGCGGGCGGGCATCGCCGATGCGCTCGCAACCGCCGGGGTCCGCAGCTGCCAGGGCGTCCTGGCGAGCAGCGTCGTCCACGACCGTGGCCGGATCGCGCCGGCCGACGCGCGCGGATCGCCGCTGACGGCCTGCGACGGCCCGATTGCGCTCCCGCCGCGGATCGCCGAGGCGGCGGCCGCGCTCCTCGTCGTGCAAGGCGATCGGAGCCGCGGCGCGCACGCGCCGGCGATCGCGCAGGGCGTCCTCGCCGCCGGCCGGCGGGCCCTCGGGTTACGATAGGCCGTGCGGCCACTGCTCCTCCTCGGCGTCCTCTCCGCCGCAGCGTGCACGAAGAGCTACGTGGTGCGGACGACGCACCTCGCACGCGCGGAGGAGGTGCGGCGGCGGACCGGCGCCGACATGGCCATCGCCGCCGAGCAGAACGGCGAGACGACGTACGTACGTGTGGAGGCCATCGACTTCGCCTCGCCGGCCGATCCCGCTTCCGGCATGCAATGGGTCGAGGCCGACGACTTCCACAAGCCGCTTCGGATCGTCGGGTGGATCGTCGGCGGGTTCGGCCTGGCCATGGTGACGATCGCGGAGGGCGGCGAGGGACTCCCGGCGGGGCTCATCTTGACCGGGGCGGGCGGGATGATGGTGATCTTGGGCTACACGCTGCTGGGCATCGAGGCGTACGCGCAGAGCCCGGGGTTCCCCGCGACGATCCGCGAACCCTAGCTTTCCGGCCGCGGCAACGTCGACAGGCACTCCAGCCGAACGTGCGAGCCGTCCTCGGGGGTCGCGCCCGCCGTGAACTCGATGCGCGCGGCGCAGGAAGCGGCCTCGGTCGTATAGAACCAGTGGTCGGCCGTCCCCGCGCACGCGGACAGGTCGTTGCCGATCGGATCGCGCAGGTGCTCGCCTTCGCCGTCGCCCTGCTGGCAGATCTGGCAGACGGTCTGCCCGTTCCGCGTGTCGACCTCGATGCGGCCCGGCCCGCAGTCGCGCGAGTCGGTCAGGGTCTCGCGCACGACGCACTGGGCGTGCGCTCGCGAGACGAGCGGGACGCCGTTGGGCCCCGAGAGCTGCCGCGGCAGGCACGCGCCGTCGATCTTCGACCGGATGATCCGGGTGATCGCCTGCATCGTCGGTCCCCAGTCCGGCTGGCAGATGCTCTGGACGATGCCGTTCTCCCCGTCGCGGCCGACCTTCCGGATGAAGTCGACGATGCGGCGCGGCGGGTACGCCTTGCCGAGCCCCGGGACGTCGCACGACGGCACGAGGTTCTCGCCCGCCCCGTCGACGATCTCCTGCATCCGCGGATCGTCGAGGATCCGCTCGTAGTCGGATCGATCCTGGACCTGCCCCGGTTCCAGCGCCGCCAGGTCCGTCGGCACGCCGACGATCCCCGCGACGACGATGCGCTCCGGATGCCCCGGCCGCAGCGCCAGAACCGCGTCGACGAACTCGTCGACGGGACGCACCATCCCGGGGTTCTGGGAGCACCGCAGGTTGGGCGGACCCAGGTCGTCCGAGTAGATCGCCGGATCCGACGCGGAACAGTCCTCCTCGTCGGTCACGACGAGCACGGCGAGCAGCGAGTCGGCCCTGAGAAACCCGTCGTTCGCCGCGCCCGGCGCCGAGTGCACGGTCAGCGCCTTCTCGACGGCGAAGAGCTGCTGCTCGAAGCCGCAGCCGCCCGTCCCGAGGGTCGCGACGCAGCGGAAATCGGCCCCGACGCCCGCATCCGGGTCATCCGCGTCGTACGTGAGGAACGGCGGATAGGTCGCGTCGCACCCGGGAACGTCGAGGCCCGGCAGGTTCTGCAAGACCCCGTCGTCGCCTCGGTCCGGCGCGTCGCAGACGGGCATACCCATCGTCCCCATGTCGCTCGAGATGACCCCGATGTGCAGCGACCTCACCGCGGGGTCCGCAAGTCCGTCGCCATCGGCGTCTCCGGGGTTCGTCAGCGCGTCGATCAGGGCCGGCATGTTCTCGGAGAGGCTGTCCTGCTCCTGCTCCATCGAGCCCGAGTTGTCGACGAGCACGAGAAGGTCGATCTCGTCGATCACCGTCTGGACGATCTCGAACGTCGGTCCCGACTGGACCTCGGGGATCACGTCCTCCAGCTCTCTCTGCATGCAGCTCGTCGAGACCAGCAGCAACGCGATCACGATTCTCATGGGCCCTTCCTTCTCCCCCTCGCCTCTCCCGGTGCAACTGCAACCGGCGTGCGCGGCGTTTCCCCGCACGAAATCCCCGTTGCCGGGCGCGGGGCCCGCAACTCGGTTGGCGGATCGCGGGAGTGCACCTCGCCCCATCGACTCCCCAGAAGGCCCGTGCTACAGGAAGGACGGAATGCGTGGCGTTCCCCTTCTGCTCGCATTGCAGGCCTCGGGCTGCGGGTGCGGGTCCGAGGGCGGCAAGAAGCACGGGGACGCCGACGCGGACACCGACTCGGACACGGATGTCGACGTCCCGACCCCCTGCGCCCCCGCGATCGAGGTCCTGTCCATCGATCGCGTCCTCGACCCGAAGCTCGCCGGCGAGCCCGGCACCGAGCTCGCGCTGGACCTGACCGAGACCGGGAATCCTCCGGCCGGAACGACCTACAATCTCGAGATTCTAGTCCGGTCGGCGTCCGGCGAGGTCGTCGTGACTCTCGACGACCAGGAGGTCTCGCCTGGCGCGAGGACCGTCCTGTGGGACGGGAAGGGCGCCGGCGGCGCTTTCGCGGACCCGGGCCGGTACACGGTTTCGGGCACGTTCAGCTGCGAAGACGGCGACGCGACATTCGAGGAGGCCGTGGACGTCGTTCGCCTGGGCGTCGCGGAGATCCGGCTGCTCGCCGGGACGGGGCAGCGGCTCCCCCTGCTCTACCATCGCTTCGCCGGTGTCCGGGGGAATCTCTGGCCGATCCCGCTCGACGAGCCCGATGCGGTGCGAGGTTCCGACGTCGCCGGCGAGTCGGCTCTGGACCTCCCCGACGGATCTCCGCGGCCGTGGGACGCGCCGTGGGCGGACCTCGATTCCCCCCCCATCGACCCGGGCGGAGGCCCCGAGCGCGACCACTTCAACCAGCCCGTTGCGATCGCGGCGGGGGGACTCACGGACGTCGAGATCGTCCTCGGCGCCGACGCGGTCACGGCAGCGGGCGCGTCGGTCCCGGTCGGATGGCCGATCGCCGAGCACCCGATCCGCCCCAGGCCCGAAGGCTGGAGCTACGTCGCCGATCAGGCCGGCGTTTCCCCGGGCGAAGCGGCGATCCTGCGCTCGGACGCCGGCGTCGCCTCCGCGGTCGGCAAGGTCTCGCTCGTCCTGCGCTCGCAGTTCGAGTACCAGGACGGCGCCGAGTGGCTGCCGGTGCGCGGCCACGAGGAGAGCACTCACACTGTCTACGCCCTGCTCGGCGAGTCCACCGTGATGACCGGCCGCGGCGACGAGGAGCCGTACATGGCATGGGTCGCCGTCGCCGACGCCGTCGCCGCGAAGGTCGCCGGCTCCTCCGCGGTCGAGAACGACGTCCTGGGCGACGTCGTCCACCTGATCTTCGAGGACGAGGGCCTGCGCTACGACACGGCGGCCGGCGCGTCCTTCTACACGCAGTACCCCGGCTGGGACTTCTCGGGGGCGTCGCTGGACCTCGTCGCCTACATGGACCGCGACAATGGATCGGTCGTGAACTGCTCCGACTGTGCGAGCCTGGTGTCGGTCTACGCGAACATGGTCGGCTGCGACATCCGCTACAACATCATCGGCTACAACTTCCCGCTTTCGTACATCCGGGCGATCGGCGGCGACGCCTTCTCGAACGATCCTTTCCGGACGGGCGCGCCCGGAGGATTCAGCTACCACGCGGTCACCTCTCCGGACGGGGCGGGGACGGTCTTCGACGCGACCCTCGCCCTCGACGCGGACGACGACCCGGACTCTGCGCCGTTCGAGGAACGGATCGTCGACGGCGTGGACGGCGACTTCTATCTGGACCACCTGAGCCCGGGGAACCCGGGGTACGAATATGACGAAAAAACAGACATCGACTAAGCCTGCGGCCGCCGATACGGGGGCTGCGCCGGGCCTTCTCGGCCGTGCCTTACTCAGCGTACGAAAAAGTACGCTTCCGTCGGCCCGGCCTCCGAGGGCTCCGGCTCGCTCCCCGTCTCGGCGCCCTCGGCTTGCCCCTAGCACGGGAATCCTGATCCTGGTGGGACTGCTCCCCGCCTTCGCCTTCGCGCAGGGGGCGGAGGAACTGATGCGCATGGCCGTCGATTTCGACTCCTGGACGGACGGCGGCGTGCGGTACGCGGGCTTCCCGCTCGGGGAGTTGGCGGCCTCTGGCCTCTCGCCCCTCCCGTGGGACCTGCGGCACGCCGAGCGCGACGGAGTCCTCGCGCGGTACGCGGGCACCGACGGACGGCCCGCGGTGCTCGTCCGGGCGACGGTCGCAGCGGACGCGGACGCCGCCCACGCGTGGCTCCTCGCACGGCTGCGCGGCGTGTCCCGAGCACCGTGGCGCAGCCGCGGTATGTGCGACGTCGGCTTCGTGTCCGACGACGGGTTCGCGGCGTGGACCTGCGGCAACGTGGGGGTCGAGGTCCGGGTCGCCGTCCCCGGCCCCGTCGCGCTCGACATCGCCCGCGCCGCCCTGGATCTGCTAGCTCGTGCCCCGCGGGGGACTCCCCCGGCTCTGCGCGTCCGGGCGAGACTGGAAAACGACGTTGTCCGCGTCGAGGCCCCCGCCGGCGCCCGGATCGACTGGCGCCCGACGAACCTGACCGTGTCCCCGCTCGGCGAGACGGTCAGGGTGGTCTCGAGGCGGCCAGGGGGACGCCTGGAGATCGTCGCCGTCGACCCGCTGCTCCGGATCGGCCGCACGGCCCTCTGTCCCTAACAGTTGCCAGGCGGCGGGTGATCGCGTAATCAATCCGCCCTCCGCACGGTGGCTATAGCTCAGCGGTAGAGCACTGGACTGTGGCTCCAGTGGTCGCGGGTTCGAACCCCGTTAGCCACCCTCGGTGTTGTCGGGGCGTTCGCCGTTCGTTGACAGGCCAGGTCGTGGGAAGGGATAAGCGCCGCACCCGCGCCCGTAGCTCAGATGGATAGAGCGTCGGCCTTCGAAGCCGCAGGTCGGGTGTTCGAGTCACCCCGGGCGCACCAGAATTAAGTAATTGTTTCGGGCCATTAGCTCAATTGGTAGAGCAGCAGACTCTTAATCTGTTGGCTGAAGGTTCGAGTCCTTCATGGCCCACTCGATGGGGGATCCCCCCCCGCCGCTTCTTTTCTGGACCCCCCTCCGGGAACCCGTACCATGGGTGCCCGGAAGGAGGTCCCCCCCCATGAGAAAGCGTGTCGTTCTTGCCCTCTCCCCCCACGAGCACGTCGTCATCGGCGTGACGGACCTCCGCTCGAAGAAGAAGCTCGCCCGGGCCATCGACGAGGCAAAGAAGCGCCTCGAGCGCGCCCGCGGCGCGGAGCTCGAGGCCGACCAGAAGGGGCTGTGGTTCTAGTAGGCCCGGGGAGACTCGAACTCCCGACATCCGGCTTAGAAGGCCGGCACTCTATCCAACTGAGCTACGGGCCCGCGCAACGTTCCACCAGGGTCGGGGAGGGGGGATTTGAACCCCCGACTTCAAGCTCCCAAAGCTTGTGCTCTACCGCTGAGCCACTCCCCGTTTCTTCCCGTCCAGCATAGCGCAATCATTTCGTCAGGAGGCTGGTGTTGAAGGGCGCCGTCGCGAGGGCGCCGAGCCGGGGTGAGATCCGCGCGGGGCGGACCGAGGACCGACGAGGCGTACTCGACGTACGGTGAGGAGAGCCGCAGGGAGCACCGCGCGGAGATCGCCCCGGATCGGCGGCCGCAGTAGGCGGCATTCAACACCAGCCTCCGAGTGCGCGTATCGCGGGCAGGATCGCCCTCAGGGCCCGGCCGCGGTGGCTGCGGGCGTCCTTCTCGGCGTGTGAAAGCTCGGCGAACGTCCGTCCGAGCTCGGGATCGAGAAAGTGCGGGTCGTAGCCGAAGCCGCCCGCGCCCCTCGGCGAGGCCACTATCGCGCCCTCGGCCGTGCCCTCGGAAAAGACGGTTGGACTCCCCGGCGCCGCGAGCGCCATCACCACCCGGTAGCGTGCCGTCCAGGGGCCGCCCCTTCCCCTCAGGCGTTCGACGAGCAGCGCATTGTTGGCGGCGTCCGTCGCCCCCTCCCCCGCGAACCGGGCCGAGAAGACGCCGGGCGCGCCCCCGAGCGCGTCGACTTCGAGCCCGCTGTCGTCCGCGAGCGCCGGCAGTCCGGTCGTGCCGCAGATCACTTCGGCCTTCTTGCGGGCGTTCGCCTCGAAGGTGTCGCCGTCCTCCACGACCTCGGGCGCCCCGGCGTCCGCGGCAGAGACGACCTCGACGGCCGCGCCCTCGAGGATCCGCCGGATCTCACGGAGCTTGCCGGGGTTGCGGGTCGCGACGACCAGCTTCAAGGCGATACGAGCAAGGCGAGATCGACCTCGGCGTCCCGCAGGATCGCGTGCTGCTTGTCCGTCAGCTCGCGGATGCCCTTGGCGGCGAGATCGAGCAGCGAGAGCAGCTCGGGCCTGCTGAACGGCGCGCCCTCGGCCGTGCCCTGCAGCTCGACGAGCGCGCCGCGGCCGGTCATCACGACGTTCATGTCGACGCCCGCCTGGTGGTCCTCGCGGTAGTCGAGGTCGAGCCGCGGCGACCCGTCCACGATCCCGACGGACACCGCGGCGACGCTGTCGGTGAGCGGCCGGCCCGGCAGCATCCCCCTCTTGCGCAGGCCGTCGAGCGCGAGGGCGAGGGCGACGAACGCGCCAGTGATGCTCGCAGTCCGTGTCCCCGCGTCTGCCTGCAGGACGTCGCAGTCCAGGAAGACGGACCGCTCGCCGAGCGCTTCGAGACGCACCACCCCGCGCAGCGCCCTGCCGACGAGCCGCTGGATCTCCTGGGTCCGGCCCGAAGCACCTCCGCCCTTGCGGCCTTCCCGGCTCTCGCGCCGGTCGGTGGCGCGGGGGAGCATCGCGTACTCGGCCGTGATCCACCCCTTGCCCTTGCCTTCCAGGAACTCGGGCACGGACTCCACGACGGACGCGTTGCACAGGACCATGGTCTGTCCAGAGCGCAGCAGGACCGACCCCTCGGCCTGCCGGATGAAGCCCGTCTGGAAAATCAGCGGCCGCAGTTCATCCGCCCGCCGCCCGTCGTGCCTCTTCATATCCGTTCCTCGGCCCGATCCGTTTCTCGCTCGGCCTGCGCCGCGGGCAGCCGTACCACGAACCGCGCGCCCCCGCGCGCGGAGGGCGCGACGCCGATCTCGCCCCCGTGGCCTCGCACGAGCTGGTGCGCCAGCGACAGGCCGAGCCCCGTTCCCTGGGCCTTAGAGGTGTGAAACGGCTCGAAGATGCGGGCGACTTCCTCGCGGGGCACGCCGGGACCGGAGTCCTGCACGGCAATCTCGATCTCGGCGCCCAGGCGAGTGACGTCGATCGTCATCGCACCGCCCGAGGGCATCGCCTCCTTCGCGTTGCGCACGAGGTTGAGGAGCACCTGCCGGATCTGTGCGTCGTCGAGGGCCACGGTGCCTACGTCGTCTGCGACCCCGACGGTCGCCGTCACGCGCGCTTCGGCGAGCTCGCGCGCGCAGAAGTCGACCACGGCTCGCACGAGCACGCCCACCTCCACCGCCTCGCGCGACGCCTGCGGCACCCGCGCGAGCCGCAGGTAGTCCGTCGTCAGCGCCGTGAGCCGATCCACCTCGCGGGCGATCGCTCCGAGGAGCGTCCGCGCCTCCTTCGTCGAGTCCCCCTCGCCGAGGCCCGCGACCTCCTCCTCGAGGAGCTCGACGTTGAGACCGATCGACGAGAGCGGGTTTCTCACCTCGTGCGTGATGTGGGACGCCATCTTCCCGATCGCGGCGAGGCGCTCGGACCGGACCAGGCCTTCCGCCTGCTCACGGAGCTTCGCGTCGCGCGCCTGCAGCGCGTCGAGCATCCGGTCGAACGCGCCCGCGAGCGCGCCGATCTCGTCGGAGCGCTCGATGCGCAGCCGCGTCGTCAGGTCCCCTCCCGCGGCCGCCTCCGCGCCCTGCTGGAGCCGCGACAGCGGCGACAGCAGACGATGCGTGAGGGCGACCACGATCAAGCCGACGAGCAGCGCGGCCGCCCCCAGCCCGAGCATGGCGGTGAGGACCCGCTTCTCGTTCCATTCCGCTTGCTCCGCGAGGTCCGTGATCTTCTGCCTCGTGTTGCGCTGCAGGCGCCACAACCGGGTCGCCGCGTCGCGCTCGACCCCCCCCGCGTCGTCGGCGATGGTCGCGGCGTTGACCAGGTCCCGATCGGATAGCGCGATCTCCAGCGCGACGTACCGCTCGTCGTTCCCCTCCCAGACGGCCCCGACGGCCTGGAGGGATTCGACCGTCGAGGCGAGGAAGCGGATCTCCCCCGGCGGAAGCTCGGGTGATGCCGTCGACTCCACCAGCTCGACGGCGCGCCGCAGCGAGGCGGCTCGGAAGGGCCGCGCCTGCCGGAGCCAGTCGATCGGCTGGAGCGCATCCCCTCCCTCCGCGATCCAGTCGAGCTGCGGGCCGAAATGCGCCTGCATGGCGTGCAGGTCCTTGATCTCCAGCGTGAGCCGCAGGTAGCTCCCGTTGATGAGGCGCACCGACCCGACCGTCCGATGGTGCTGCCACGCGCTCCATCCGGCGACCCCCCCGAAACCCGCGATCACGATCACGAGCCCGAGGAGGATCCGCGGCAGGATCGAGCGGGTCACCACGGAACTACTGCCGGTCACAGGGAAACCCTACCCTGCGGCGTCGGTCGGGGCCATTTCCGGGGCGGCCGGCGCCGGCTCGGACTCGCCTTCGGCCGGCGGGTCCGCCGTGTCCCGCGGCATGGTCGGCGGGTCCGGCAGCAGGAACGGCGTCGCGTTGAACGTGCCGCACTGCCGCGCGTTCCGGTAGAAGCCCCAGTGCAGGTACACGCGTCCGTCGCCGGAGAGAATCTCGCGCGGCGGGCTCGGGTGCGGGCCGGAGCGGTACGCGGAGTCCACAGCCGCCGCGTCGAACTGCATCTGTCCGCTCGTCCGGACGACTCCGACCTGCGCGACGTTCCCGCTCTGATCGACGACGATCTCCAGATCCGTGCGCAGGTTGAAGTCGTTGAGCGGGTGATGGTCCCCCAGCGAGAGCAGGTCGATCAGATACCCGTCGGCCCAGTAGTGGTGGATGCGCCGGTGCATGTCCGACAGGTAGCGGGCGAACGGCGAGTGCGCCGCCCGCAGCGCCGTCTGGTTTCCGGTCCGCACGTGCGGGACGTAGTTCTCGATGGCGGCGCGGGTCCGCTCCCAGTTGACCCTATGCCGCCCCTTCGTCGACGCGCGCCGCCTCTCGGCGATCGCCTGCCGCTCGGCCGCGAGCTGGTCCGCGCCGTAGAGCTGGTTGAACTGCCCCCACGACAGCTTGAGGTTCGGGCGCGCACCGCTGCGTCGGCCCGCAGTGCCTTCCTGCGCCTCGCGGCCTTCCTCGGCCTCGCGACCCGAGACGGAAAGGTCTCCGGCCGAGTCGCCCGTGAAGCCCGACGCGGCCGACGGCTCCACCGCCGCGACCTCCTCCTGAGCGGGCCGACCCTCGACCTCGGCGATCGGCGGCGGCTGGTTCGGGTGCGACGCGCTCGCGATCTGCTCGTGCGTCTCGCCCTCCTGCGCCTGGTCGTGCCCGATGACTTCCTCCTCGCCGTCACCCGGCTGCTCGGAGTCGCCCGGCTCCCGGCCCGACGGCTCCGGAGCGGGATCGTTCTTCGACAGGCTCCGGGTGTGCGCGACCGTCTCCTCCTCCACGTTCATGTTCGACTGCGCGAGGAAGTGCGGGTCCTCGGGGGTCTCCTCCTCGCGCGTGTTCTCGAGGTCGACCGACTGCAGGAACGTGTCCGGCAGCTTCTCCGGGTGCCGCTCCTCGGGCGCCGCGGTCTCGGCCGCGGGCGCAGCCGTCGCGGGCGTCGGCAGGGCCGGGATCGGGAGAGGCTCGGGGACGTCGTCGGCCGACAGATCCGCCTGCGGCAGCGAGATCTCCGGCATCGGCGCCGCACGCTCCGCCTCCGTCCGCGGCGCGACGAGCTCCAGCTCGACCGGGTCCGCACGCTCTGCGATCTGCGGGAGCCGCGCCTTCGGCAGGGCCGTGACCACGGAGTAGTGCGCCAGCGCCGAGAGCAGCACGGCGAGGAAGATGTCGGCGTTGGACGACTGGCGCATCCCCGGAAAAACAGCCTAACACGGGGGTTCTTCCGGGCAACTACTCAGGCAGGCGCAGCTTTCCCTCGACCTCGACTCCCGCGACGGCGTCCATCATGCGCGCGCGGCGGTCTTCGGACGTCGCGCCGGCGAGCGATTCCCGCAGCGCGGCCAGACGATCCACGAAGGGACCGAGGGCCTCCGGCAGCAGCCGTTCGAATGCCTTGCGCATGCGCGCCGCGAGGCCGGGCGCGGCGCCCGACGTCGAGATCGCGACCTGGAGCAAGCCCCGCCGCACGACCGCCGGCATCTCGAAGAAACCGCGCTCCGAGTCGAGGCAGCACAGCAGGAACTCGCCACTGCGCGCGCGTGCGTCGAGAGCGGCAGCGACCGTCTCGTCGGTCGCACACAGAAGCACGAGAAACGCGCCCCGCAGGTCGTCGTCCGAGGGCGGGCACGGCGCGCGAACGACGTCCGCGCCGGTGCCCGCGAGCAGTTCGAGGCGCCGGCCGGCCGCGTCGCTCTGACCGACGACGACGACGCGACGTCCCGCGAGGCGCAGGCCGACCGGAAACGGGACTCGGCGGCTAATGGCGATGCCGATGACCGCGGGACCGATGGCCGGAACCACGGCCGTGCGACCCACGGTGATGTTGGTGCCCGTGCGACCGGTGCCCGTACGACCGATGGCCGTAGTAGCCGTGGTGCCCGCCGAAGTGCCCGCCGTGTGAGGCCCAGTGGCCGTGGAAGTAGACGTAGCTCCCGCCGTAGTACGAGTAGCGGGGCGCGACCCACACGTAGCCGGGTCGTGCATCGACGTAGCGGCCCGGGATCCACGCGTACGCCACGCCGCCCCAGTGCCAGTACCCGGGCACCCAGACGACGCCCCCGCCCGGATACGCCGACACGACCTCGACCTGTGCGGCCGGAACGGCTACGCCGACACCGACACCGACGGCGGGCGCGACGCCGACGTACCCACCGTGATGGCCGCGATGGTGTCCGTGGGCGTAGCAGCCACCGAGAAGCGCGCCCGATCCGGCGAGCAGGACCCCGAGCGGAGCGAGGCGAAGGGTAAAGGCGAGCAACACTCCGGAAGCCTTCATGACGGCTATTCTACCTCCGAATCCCGAGCCTGCCAGCCGATGGACCTCTCCCGCCTGACCGACGATCTGCAAGCCGATCTGGCGCGGTACCGCTTCGACGAGGCGCGCCTGCGGCGTCACGCGGAAAGCCTCGCGCGGGAGGGATTCCGGCCCGAGGCGGCGCACCTGCCGCGCCCGCCCTTGCCGCCGCCGCCCGGCGCGATCTTCGCGCTGGACGAGTCGCTCGCGGCGCACGGACGCGCAGCGATCGCGCGAGGCGAGCTGGCGTGCGTCGTCCTCGCCGGCGGGATGGCGACGCGCTTCGGTGGCGTGGTGAAGGCAGCGGCCGAGTGCCTGCCCGGACGGACGTTCCTCGATCTGAAGCTCGCCGACGCCGGCGACGTCCCCGTGGCGCTGATGGCGAGCCGCGCCACGGAGGTCGGCGTGCGTGCGGAGGTTCTGCGGCTGGACCGCACCGCGGGCGTCTTCACCCAGTCGGTGTCGCTTCGTCTCACCCCGCAGGGCGAGCTGTTCCTCGAGGACGCCGCGCCCTCGCCCTACGCGCCGGGCCACGGCGACCTGCTCGATGCGCTCCGGGTCACCGGCACGCTCCGGGGCCTGCGCGCGCGGGGCGCCCGGACGATCCTCGTCTCGAACGTCGACAACCTCGGCGCGTCCCCGGACCCGGCGCTCTTCGGCCTTCACCTGTCGACGGGAAGACCCGTGACCGTGGAGGTCGTCGACCGCGGCGAAGGCGACCGCGGCGGCGCGCCGGGCATCGTCGACGGACGCCTGGAGATCGTCGAAGCGTTCCGTGTCCCCCCCGGCACGGACCTGGCGGGGTTCTCCACGTTCAACACCAACACGTTCTGGCTGCAGCTCGACGCGATCGACCGCGGCTTCGACCTCGACGAGTTCGCCGTGAAGAAAGAAGTGGGCGGCCTCTCGGCGATCCAGTTCGAGAGCCTCATCGGCCAGGTCACCCACTTCCTCGACTCCACCTACGTGCGCGTCCCGCGCGGCGGTGCCGAGGGCCGCTTCACGCCCGTCAAGGACCCCGAAGAGCTCGCCCTTCGCCGCCCGGAGATCGAAGCGCGCCTGCGGGCCCGCGGCGTCGTCGCGTGAGGGCCTTCCTGCTTTTCGTGCTCGCCGGGTGCACGCCGCGAGACCGGCAGCAGTGCCGCCTCGCGGAGGAGCACGTGATCGCGACGAGCCCGGCTCCGCGGCTCGGCGCGATCGCGCTCGTGACTTCTAGGGACGGCAAGCGCGCCCTGGTCGCGTGGAGCGACCCCTCGGGACTGCGAACGGCGCTCGTCGACGTGCGGACGGGACGGCCCGGATCGGCCAACGTCGTCCACGAGGGCGGAGCGACGGCGCTCGCGGCCGCGCGCGACGGGGACGGCTGGCGCCTTGCCGTCGTCGTCCCCGACGATCCGAAAGGAGGCGGCGGCGGCGCCGCGATGCTGTCGCTCGCCCCGGATGGGACAGTCCGGTCGCGCGAACCCCTCGGCCCGGCGGGCGAGCGTTCGGCCGACATCGCTCTCCTGCTCGGGGGGCGGGGTTGGGTGGCCGCGTGGCACGACGGCTCGCCGGGCGCTTCAAGGGTCCACACCTGGAGCGCGGGCGCCCTGGGCTCTGCGCCGGTCGACGCCGGTCGCGCGGGCTTCGCGCCCTCGCTCGCACGGGACGGAGATGAGGTGGCGATCGCGTGGTCGGAGCTGGCATCGAACGCGGACGGCGTCGCGAGCGTCGTGCGCGTCGCTCAGATTCGTGGCAACGGATCGGTCGGCGCGCCGAAGGACGTCGCCTTCGCCATGGTCGAGGACCCCGACCCCGTCCTGTTCCACGCACGCGAGCTTCTCCGTGTCGTGTTCCGCGACAAGGAGGATCCGCGCGGCAAGAACGCCTACTACGTCGCGGACGCCCGCCCGAACGCGCAACGCTACCGCGTCAGCCGCGCCGACGGCACGCGGTCGCCTTCCGTCGCGACCTGCCACGGCACCCTCGCCGCCGCCACGATCCGCACCTTCCAGACGGAGTTCCTGATCGGGTTCAACCGCTTCGATCTTCGCGGCAACAAGAACGGCGGCGAGCTGCAGATCTACTCGGACGGCGTCCACTTCGCCGAGGCGTCCCTCGCGTGCCTCCCCGAAGGCTACGTGCTGGCGTACGCCGAGCAGGGTACGCAGAGCCGCGTCCTCTTCAACCGGGCGACCTGCGCTCGGTGAGCGCGAGGGCGACGCCGAAGAGCAGGATCGCCCCGCCGGCGGCCTCGAAGGGGCCGGGGGCGGAGCCGAGGACGAGCCAGGCGAGGAGCGACGCGCCAACGGGTTCGCCGAGGAAGACGACGGACATGCGGGAGGCGGGCATGCGGCGGACCGCGTAGTTGACCAGCGTGTGGCCGCCGAGCGTGGGGACGAGCGCGGAGCCGAGAATCGCGAGGTAGCTGACCGTGCCGTGGCCGAGGACGGGGACGTCGTTCGCCAGCACGAGCGTGCCGAGGACGGCCGTCGCCGTGCCGTAGACGAGCGTCGTGTACAGGTCGAGCGGGAGCTTCTCGCGCGCGCCGCGCCCGCAGACGACGTACGCGGCGGTCATGACGGCGCCGCCGAGGGCGAAGAGATCGCCTGCGCGGGAGTGCCCCCCGGCCGCGTCCGGTTCGAACGCGAGCAGGAGCGCCCCGGCGCCGCCGAGGGCGAGGCCCGAAAGAACGCGACGTGAAGGCGGCTCGCGCAGTGCAACGGCAGAGCCCAGTGCAATGAAGGGCGGCTGCAACGCGACGAGAAGGACGGAGGCGACGAGCGACGTCGCGAAGACGGAAGTCACCCACAGCGCGAAATGGGCGCCGAGAAACGTCCCGGCCAGCAGCGAGAGCCCGAACGTTCGCCGATCGATCGCGCGCGCCGCAGTCACGACGCTGCGCAGCCGGAGCAAGAAGAGGACGACCGCCGCGATCGCGATGCGCCCGAACGCGATGAGCAGGGCCGGCGCCGGCGCCGCGACCCGCACGAGCGTCGCGGATGTCGAGATGCAAACGACGATGCCCGCGAGCAGGAGGAGATCGGGCTTCTTCACTCGGAGACGAAACCTCCGTCGCGCAAGCGCAGCCGGATGCGCCGTTCACCCCAGGGCACGGGGATCGAGCGGACGCGGACGTCGACGGGGCGCTGCGGGAAGGACGCCTGCGTCCAGCCGTGGGCATCGCCGGCGACGACCTCGACGCCGCCGCGCACGAATCGCAACTCGGCATCCACCCGGTTCTCCCCCGAGAAGAGGGCGACTTCCTGCGCGAGCAGCGGGCGCAGCGCCTCTCCCTCGAACGCCGCGACGCTCACGACGTCGCGGCCCCAGTTGTCCGCATTCTGCCGGATGCGCCAGACGAGATCCGCGCGGCCGTCGCCCGTCGCGTCTCTCAGATCGAGCGCGAGGACGTGTGCGGGCTCGGCGACCGGAAGCTCCATGAAGAAGAACGACGTTCCGCCCGCGAAGCCGGGACCCAGCACGACGAGGCGCTTGCCGACCACCGCGACGCGCTCCTCGCGCGCGTCGCCGGCGACGTTCGCGCGGCGATCGAACGTCGGGCGCGTCCCTTCCATCCCCGTGTCCGCGAGGAACCGCGCGAAGACCTCGGCTTCCCCGGGCGGTACGAGGCTCGGCGGCTCGGCGGGTCGCTCCTGCGCCCGCTCTTGCGGCCTCTGGGCCGGCGCCTCGACCTCGCGCGTCTCCTCCGACTCGCGCGCGAAGCGCGTCCCGTCGAACCGGTACACGCGCCTGGCGATCGGCCCCCACGGCAGAAGCACGGGCTCCATGTCGGCGGACGAAGCTTCCCGCAGGTTCTGGGCGTCGAAGCCGCGCGCCCGGCCGGGCCGCACCTCGATGCGGGTGTCCGCACCGTGCCCCCTGATCTCGACCTCCGACTCCACGAACCGTCCGGAAACCTCCTTGCGCGTCTCGACCGCGAAGACCCGCACGAGGTCCTCCCCCCGGAACGAGTGCACCGCGAGGACCGTGCGGCGTCCCCCTCCACCGCGCTCGACGTAACGCAGGACGACGTCGTCGCGTCCGTCGCCCGTCAGGTCCACGAGGCGCGCCTCCCGGACGTCGTTCGGCGACGCGACCGGAAGCGCCGTGTAGAAGTAGCCGTTCCCGCCCCGGTACCCCGGACCGAACACGACCAGGAACGTGTCCACGACGAGGAACCTCTCGCGCAGATCGTCTCCCGCGACGTTCCCCGACGCCTCGAAGGTCGGCCACTTTCCCCGCAGCCCCTGCTCGGCGAGGAACGCCTGCAGGGTCGCCTCCTGGTCCGAGAGCCACAGGGGCGCGAGGTTCGCGTGACGCCGCGCGTCGCCCGAAGCCGAGGAGATCCGCAGCACGCCCCCCTGCCCTGCGTCCGCATCCTCCAGGACAAACGCCGCACGCAGGTCCGTCCGATCGCGCCGCGCCTCGGGCATCGCCTCCCACGGAATGGACGCCTCGATGTTCCAGCCGACGTCCGTCGCCATCTCGACCGCTTCCCCGCCGCGCGCCGCGTGGCCGTCGACCTTGACCGTCGCGGCGCGCCGCCCGTCGCCCGGACTCGCCTCGATCGCGTGGACGCGCCCACCCGAGAACCCCACGTACAGGGTCACGGCGTCCCGCCCAGCCTGCAGGTCGTCGTCGCTCACGCGAGCCGCGACGTAGATCCGATCCGCGTCGTGCGCGATCGCGAAGCGGACCGACGCGTCGTCGGTGCCGTTCCACGGGCCCTGCCGTTCCCCGCAGGCGCCGAGCCGCTTCGCGCGGATCCCGCGCCACTCGCCCGGATCTCCGTCGACGATCACGCTCCCGGGCTCGACCGCGCGGCTGCGCAACTCGAGGGGCTGGGCCTCGGCAAACCGGGGGAGGCAGTGGACGACGACGATCGCCGCGAGACGCAAACCGATCGAAGGCTACGGGCGGTACCGGGCCATGTCCACCGACATGCACCGATCAGCATACCCCTGCGTGATATAAGCGGCACGCTCACGATGTTCGAGACGCTCACCAAGGGCTTCCGCGCCGCGAAGAACCGGCTCTCGGGCCTGGCCGAGATCACGGAGGAGAACATCGACCAGGCCCTGCGCGACGTGCGGCTGTCGCTGCTCGAGGCCGACGTCGAGTTCCGGGTCACGAAGGCGTTCCTCGATCGCGTCAAGGAGAAGGCCGTCGGCGAGGTCGTCGCGCTCACGGCCAAGAAGGACGGCAAGAAGCTCAAGGCGTCGCCCGCGGAGCACTTCATCGGCATCTGCCAGAAGGAGCTCGCGACCCTGATGGGTGGGCACGAGGAGCCCTTCGCGTGGGCGCCGAAGGGGACGCCGACCGGCGTGATGATGATCGGGCTGCAAGGATCGGGGAAGACGACGACCGCCGCGAAGCTCGCCAAGCACCTCAAGAAGCTGGGGCACCGGCCGCTCCTCGTCGCCGCGGACATCCAGCGGCCCGCGGCCGTCGAGCAGCTGCACGTCCTGGGTGTTCAGGCCGAGGTCCCGGTGTTCAGCCAGACGGGCATTGGGGTGATCGACATCTGCGAGCGCGCGATGAGCGAGGCGCGCAGGCAGCGCTCCGACGTCGTGATCTTCGACACGGCGGGGCGACTCGCGATCGACGAGCCGCTCATGCAAGAGCTGTCCGACCTCAAGAAGGCGGTCAAGCCCAAGAACGTCTTCCTCGTCGTCGACGCGATGATCGGTCAGGACTCCGTCAAGACGGCGAAGACGTTCCACGACCGGATCGGGCTGACCGGCGTGATCCTGACGAAGCTGGACGGCGACGCGCGCGGTGGCGCGGCGCTGTCGGTGCGCGAGGTGACGGGCGCGCCGATCGTGTTCGCGGGCGTCGGCGAGACGCTCGACAAGATCGAACCCTTCCGTCCGGAAGGCATGGCGAGTCGCATCCTCGGGATGGGCGACATCGTCGGCCTGATGAAGGACTTCGAGGAGGTCGTCGACGAGGAGAAGGCCGAGCGCGACGCCGCCCGCATGCTCAAGGGGCGCTTCACGCTCGAGGACTTCCTCGAGCAGGTCCGCACGCTCCAGAAGATGGGCTCGCTCTCCGAGATCATGGAGAAGATGCCGTTCTTCCCCGACGGGATGCCCGAGGGGATGAGCGTCGACGAGAAGGAGCTCAAGAAGATCGAAGCGATCATCGCGTCGATGACGAAGGAGGAGCGTCGCAACCCCGACCTCTTCCAGAGCGCACCCGCAAGGCTCGATCGCGTCGCGCGCGGGTCGAGCCGGACGAAGAAGGAGATCCAGGAGCTGCTCGGCAAGTTCCAGTGGATGCGCGACCTCATGGCGTCGATCGGCGAGCAGGCCGGCCTGCTCGCGAAGATTCCGGGCATGAAGCAGCTCGCGATGGCCCGGCGCCTCAAGGACGCGGTGCGGATGCAGGGCGGAAACCCCGCCGTCTCGGGCATCGCGAACACGATGCTCGAGGAGGCGCTGATGGCGCAGCAGACCGGCGGCGCCGGCCGCCGCCGCGGCAACCCCAACCTGACGCGCAAGCGCAAGGACAAGCGCAAGGCGACCCGCAAGGCCCGCAAGAAGGCTCGGAGGCGGTGACGCTCGTCGTCGCTCTTCTCGCGCTCGGTTGCGTCGAGCGGGGCCGGGAGCGGACGGCCGAGGAGGCGCGCGAGGTCCGGCGGCAGGTTTCGAAGACCGCGCCTTCCCCGGCGCACCTCGTCGGGGCGAACTTCGGCGGGAAGATCGAGCTCCTCGGCTACGACGTCGAGCCCGAGAAACTGGCTGCGGGCAAGGCCGTGAAGATCGTCTGGCACTGGAAGTCCACCAGGCGGCTCGGAGAAGACGGCTGGGGGATCTTCACGCACCTGCACGACGGCGAGGGCGCCGCGCGCGAGAACCTCGACGGCGAAGGCATCGTCCGGCGTCTCTACCCGCCCTCGGACTGGAAGCCGGGCGAGTACATCCGCGACGAGCAGCGCTTCGACCTGCCCGACGGCTGGGACTCCGAGGAGGCGCTCTTCTACCTGGGTCTGTGGCGCGGCGAGGACCGGATGGGGGTGACCTCCGGACCGCACGATTCGCAGGACCGCGTGCCGATCCGCATCCCGACGACCGCCCAGCCCGCCGCACTCCCACGCCTGCGCGTCCCGAGAATCGAGGAGGAGCTGGAGGCCGACGGCGCGCTCGACGAGCCCGCCTGGCGCCGCGCCGCGCGCTCCGGCGCGTTCGTGAACACCATGACCGGCCGCCGCCTCGCCTTCCGGACCGAGGCGCGCGTCCTGTGGACGACGGACGCACTGTGGGTCGGCTTCGACTCCGGCGATCGTGACCTCCACTCGACCTTCCAGAACCGCGACGACTCCCTGTGGGAGCAGGACGCCGTCGAGGTCTTCCTCGATCCCGGCGGCGACGGCCGCGACTACTACGAGCTGCAAGTCTCTCCCCGGAACGTGGTGTTCGACTCGCTGCTCCCGCGGTACCGTCGCAACCGGAACGAATGGAACTCCAACATGGAGACGGGCGTCCGCCTCGATGGGACGCTGAACACCGACGAAGGCGACGAGACGCGCGACCGCGGCTGGACGGCGGAGATGCGAATCCCATGGTCCGACCTGACCCACGCTCCAAGCTCGCCGCCCGCCGTGGGCGACGTCTGGCGAGCGAACCTCTTCCGGATGGAATGGCACGAAGGCGCCGTGAGCGGCGCGGCCTGGTCGCCTCCGCGGCGTCCCGACTTCCACACGCTCGCCCGCTTCGGGGAATGGGAGTTCGTCTCGGTCCGATGAGGATCCTCTTCGCCGCACTGCTCGTTCTCGCGCCTGCCGTCGCATCCGCCCAGAGCCGCGCCGATCGCCGGGCGGCGCAGCGGCTCTTCCAGGCGGGGCAGGACCTCTACGGGCGCGCGGAGTACCTGGACGCCGCCGCGTCGTTCCAGGCGGCCTACGAGAAGGTCCCCGACGCGAGCTTCCTGTTCAACGCCGCGCGCGCGTACGAGCGCGGGAACGACCTCGAGAAGGCGATCGCGTCGTACGAGGCGTACCTGTCCGCCGCGCCGGACGCTCCGGACGTCGTCGAGGTGGAGAGCAAGGTCGCCACGCTGAGGCAGCGCCAGCAAGCGCGCGACCGAACGGAGCAGCCGGCGCCTGAGCCCCAGGCCGCGCCGGCCGAGACGACGCCGGACGCTGCGCCTCCGAAGCCCGGGTTGCCCACGCACTCGGTCGCGGTCGGCGCGGGCCCCGTCTTCTTCTTCTCGGGCGGCATGGACATGGCGCGGCTGGCTGGCGAATACCGCTACGGGCTGTCGCCGGACTTCGCGCTCGCCGCACAGGTCTCGTACGTGCCGGCGCTCGTCTCGGGCCAGTCGGGCCAGCGCAGCGGCTGGGGCCTGCACGCGGGCGCGATGCTCCGGCTGCCTTTCGGCACGATCGACGGCCTCGTCCGCGCGGGCGTGGCGTTCGAGTCCTACTCGAGCCGCGCCGCCGACCAGCTGCTTCTCGCACTTCGCATCGGGCCCGGCGCCCTCTACCGGTTCACGGACGGGTTCGGGGTCGAGATCGACGTCCTCGCCTCCCCCGGGATGCTCTTCACCGATTCGAGCACGCTCGGCGGCGAAGGCGGCGACTCCGAGACCGCGTTCGCCCTCGAGGCAGTGGCTTCTGTCGTGTTCGGGCTGTGACGCTCGCGGTTCTTGCTTTCCTCCCGTCCCTCGCCGAAGCGCAGGAGATGACGCCGCCCCGCGTGCTGTCGTCGCCCGCGCCGATCTGGCCCGAGGGCGAGCCGCCGCGCGAGGCGGAAGTCGTCGTGACGGTCGACGTCGGGCCGGACGGGCGCGTCACGGGCGCCCTGGTCGAGCGCGGTGTGACACCGGGGCTCGACGCGGCGGCCCTGGAGGCGGCGCGCGCTCTCGTCTTCTCTCCCGCACGCTCGGGCGGAGTCGCCGTCGCGTCGCGCGTCCGGCTCGCGATCCGCCTGGATCCGGCGGCCCCCCCTCCCCCGCGCGTCGAGCCCGTCCCCCCGTCACCGCCCCCTCCCGATCAGCCGACGACGTCCGGTCCTTCTCTTCCCGAAGGGGAGGCCGATCCGGAGTCCGGATACGAGACCGTCGTCGTCGGCGAGCGCGTCGACGTCTCGCGGCGGACGCTGCAGCGCGAGGAGGTCCGGCAGACCCCGGGCACCATGGGCGATCCGTTCCGCGTGATCGAGACGCTCCCGGGCGTCGTGCCGATCTTCACCGGCCTTCCCTACTACTTCGTCCGCGGCGCGCCGCCCGCTGACACCGGGTACTTCTTCGACGGCGTCCGCGTCCCGGCGCTCTTCCACCTCGCCCTCGGACCGTCGGTGATCCATCCGTATCTCGTCGATCGCGTCGACTTCTGGGCGGGGGGCGCCCCGGCGCGGTTCCCGGGATACGTCGGCGGAATCGTCTCGGCCGAGAGCGCACCGCTCCCGCGAGACCGACCCCATCTGGACGTCGATGTCCGCCTGGTCGACGCGGGCGCGATCGCGATAGTCCCGTTCGGCGACGGCGACACCCGGGCCTCGGTGTCCGGGCGGTACAGCTACACGGCGGCGCTGCTGTCCGCGGTCGCGCCGGGAGTCGTCCTCGAATACTGGGACTACCAGGCGAAGGTCGAGCACGACCTGGGCCCGGGACGGACCGCGTCGCTCTTCGTCTTCGGCTCGTACGATCTCGTCGGCGAAGAAGAGGGCGACACGGTCCGGACGAACTTCGCCCAGGAGTTCCACCGCGTCGTGGCCACGCACCGCTGGACGCTGCCGGGCGGGCGCAGCCTGGACCTGGGGCTCGCGGGCGGCTACGAGAGGATCTTCCTGGGCGAGGCCTTTCACATCGACGAGTACACCCTCGGACCGCGCGCGCGCTACGGGACGCCGCTGGGGCGATCGGCAACGCTCCACGTCGGCGCCGACGGGACATGGGCGCACTCGGACCTCGGCCTGTCTCCTTCCGTGAACACCGGGGATCCCGACGATGCACAGAACGAGGAGGCACTCGAGGACGCCCTGGGCGACCCGGACATCGTCGACGCCGGGGCCTACGCGGAGCTCGACCTGCGTCCCCAGCCGAAGCTGACGCTGCTGCCGGGACTGCGCCTCTCCGCCATCTTCGCCGGCGACGTCCTGCCGGCCGCGGACCCGCGATTCGCCTTCCGTTACGAGCTGGCGCCGCAGACGTTCCTCAAGGGCAGCGTCGGCCGTTACCACCAGCGGCCGAACTTCTTCATCCCCCTGCCGGGCCTCGACGCGGCGGACCTCGATCGCGGGCTGCAGCGGTCCACGCAGGCCTCGCAGGGCGTCGAGTGGGGCATCCCCGAGGTCGTGGGGGTCGACGCGCAGATCTTCTTCCACCGCTACGAGAACCTGTCGGACATCGACTTTCTCTCCGACGAGGATCCGCCGCCGCGGATGAAGGGAAACGCGTACGGCCTCGAGGTCATCCTGCGCCGTCCGATGGGACGGCGGTTCTTCGGGTGGATCGCCTACACGCTGTCGCGCAACGAGCGCAGCTTCGAGTCGCGCGAGGCGGTGGACCAGTGCCCGACGGACGTGCGCCACCGGGACGACGACGAGAGCCCGATCCTCCCGGGTACGACGACCGCCTCCGAGTTCGATCGGACCCACATCGTCAACGTGGTCGCGTCGTACCTGTTCCCCTGGGACATCCGAGGCGGGGGGCGCCTGCAGTACCGAAGCGGCCACCCGTACACGTCCGCGCGCTGCGAGACCCCCGACGGGCACCTCGTGTACGGGAGACGCAACGGCGAGCGGACGGTCGGCTACTTGCAGCTCGACCTGCGCATCGACAAGCGGTGGCGTTACGCCGCGTGGGACCTCGAGCTCTATTTCGAGTTCATCAACGCGACCTTCGCGGCAGACGAACTGGCGCAGCTCCAGTACGACCTGCGCGACGGAAACAAGAGCGATCCGACGCTGGACTTCGCCATTCCGATCGTGATCCCGACGCTCGGCGTGCGGGGGGTGTTCTGATGGGCCGCGCGATCGTCGCCCTGCTGCTGTGCGCCGCGTGCGTGCCCGTGATCGAGGAGCCCCCTCCCCAGGAGGTGGCGAGCCGCCGGCAGATCGCCGCCGGACGCTTCGGATCCCTCGGGGTCGACGGCTCCTGGGACGAAGGCGGATTCGTGCTGGCGCTGCGCGATCCGGACGAGACGGGCGGCACGCTGTCTGTCTTCCCGTGGGACGGCGCGGCCGAATGCGAGGTCGGACGCGTCGCGGGGTACAGAACCTTCGGCGTGGCCTTCGACCAGGGCGTCGTGCTCTCGGACGACCCCATTCGAATCGAGACCATGGACGCGCCTGCCGAGTCGGGGAGCCTGCGGATCGGCCACGCGGACGCCACCTGCGGGGTACAGGCCCCGCTCGTGGACGAGCCCCTGCGCGAACCTCCCTTCCAGGACTTCTCGGATCCCTGGCGGGCGTTCTTCGCGTGGACCGTTTCCGGCGATCTGTTTCGCGTCGATCCTTGGGCAGGAGAGTCGAAGTTCGTCGCGGGGAACGTCACGGCCGTCGAGTCGTCATGGTACGACGACGGCGACGACGCCGTGACGATGCACCTGTGGTTCGTTTCCGACGGCGTGCTGCACGCCTCCGACTCGGACGGCGACGTGTCGCTCGCACTGGGAACCGGCGTCACGGAGATCGCGACGGGCTGTCCTGTGAACTGGGTACGCGACGTCGCATCGCTGGAGGGCGGCTGCCTCACGCCCCAGGTCGCCTTCGCAGCCGCGGACGGCCTGTGGAAGTACGACGGCACAGAGCTCGAGCGGCTCTCCCCCGTCGGCCTCGTATGCGACCTCGCCTGGTGGACCGGGAATGCGAGCGATCCGTACAGCTACATCACGTTGGTGCCGATCCTCACGTACCTCGCCTGCGACCGACTGACTCTCTTCGTTCGGGATCTGGCCACCGGCGAAGCGGAGTCCTTCACCAGCGATTCCGAGATCGGGGCCGTACGGAGACTCCCCTCGGGAGAGATCGCGTACGTTCACGGCTCGAGCCGCGCGTCGACGATCGGCGACGCCTTCGCGGTCCGCCCTGGCATCGGGACGATCGACATCGCAGGCGGGGTCGACCTCGAGAGCATCGTGTCCCACTTCGGACAGACAATCCTTCTGAGCAATCAAGTCGGCGAGCGGGGCGACCTCGGTGCCTTCAGCCCGGAGATCGGCTTCTTCCCTCTCTTCTTGAACGTCACGGGGTTCTCGATCAACGGGTTGCTTGCCCTCCTGCATTCGGACGGCACGCTGGAAGTCCTCGACCCGCTCGCCCTCTTGCCGAGCGAGGTGCGCAGGCCCGAGTCGCCAATCCTCGTTGCGACGGGAGTTCCCCGCGGAGGGTTCCGCTGGTCCGAGACGACCTGGGCCCTCGACTACCTCGAGGAATTCACGCCGGAGACGGGCGGCACGCTGCGCACCTGGATCGTCCCCGACAATCTCGGTGGCGGCGGCGGGCCCGGTCCCGACGAGCCCGTCACGGGCGAGCAGGGGTTCCTGGTCGACGAAGGCGTGGTCGAGTGGCGCGAGATCCAGTGGCCCGATGCCGGCGAGCTCTACACGATCGGCACCGGCGACCGGCAGGGGCTCTGGTACGCGGACTGGGTGGACTAGAAAAAAAAACCCCGGCGGGGGAGGCATTGGCCCGCCGGGGCGAAGAAGCGAAGCAAGCGAAGCGATCAGGCGACGACGTCCACGCCCTCCCCAGAAGGCGGGAAGTCGTCAGGTGCTATTCGAAATCCCCTTCCTCTTCGTCCTCGGCCCGCTTGGGCGGCGTGATGCCGGGGATGACCTCGTCGTCGGTGTCGAGGAACAGCTCGTCGACGAACTGGTCCACGCTCCAGGCGGGACCCGTGTTCGGCTTGAGCACCTCGCGAACGAACTCCTCGAACGTTCCGTAAGAGCTTTCGTGTCTCATCGGCCTTCCTCCTTGCCAGCGTCACATGCGCGACGCCAGGCGGCGTCGGCGGGCAGCAATCCGAACAGCCGGCGCAGGACGGCGGGGCTCCCCTTCGCGTCCGCCCGCAGCAGCGCCTGCGCCATCGCGACCACGCGCCTCACTCGTAGAGCAGCCCGAGGAGATCGCCTTCGGCGAACCACTCTTCCTCCCGAAGCTCGTCGGCGACGTCGACCTCCAGGAGGTCGCCGTCTCCCAGTTCCATCGTTTTCTCGTCCCAGGAGTCCATTTCCCTCTCGCCTTTCCCCGGTGCTGGTCGCCGGGCTTCCCCCTCCCGACGTGTATCCTACATCTGGCTACACCGTACTACCTACACCTTCATACGGTCAAGAAAAGGTGTGGAGAATTCGGGAGCCGCAGGCATTGAAATGGGGGGGCTGGACGGCGTAAGGTGAGTCCGTTGGCGCGACTACTGCACGCACATTCAGCCTGATGGGCAGGGTCCTGGCGGTCGCGAACCAGAAGGGAGGCGTCGGCAAGACGACCACCGCGGTGAACCTCGCCGCGTCGCTCGCGGCGGCGGAGCGGACGACGTTGCTCGTCGACATGGATCCGCAGACGAACGCGACGAGTGGGGTCGGGCTCGGCCGCAAGTGCGAGCGCTCGACCTACGAGATCCTCATCGGCGCGTGCAGCGCTGAGCAGGCCTTGCAGCAGACGACCCTGCAGCACCTGCGTGCCATTCCCGCGCGACGAGACCTGGCGGCCGTGGAGGTGGAGCTGGTGGACGCGGAGCGCCGCGAGCATCGATTGAAAGACGCACTCGATCCGCTGCGCGCGAGCTACGACTTCGTCCTCGTCGATTGCCCGCCCTCCCTGGGCTTGCTCACTGTCAACGCGCTGTGCGCCGCGGACGCCGTGCTCGTCCCGATGCAGTGCGAGTACTACGCGCTGGAGGGGCTGACGGACCTGATGGACACGATCGAGCGAGTGCGCGCCGAATTGAACCCGCGGCTGGACCTCGCGGGCGTACTGCTGACCATGTTCGACGCGCGCAACTCGCTGTCGCATCAGGTGGCCGACGAGGTGCGCGGCCACTTCGCCGGAAAGGTCTTCCGGACGGTGATCCCGCGAAACGTCCGGCTGTCCGAGGCCCCGAGCCACGGGCAGCCGGTCCTGCTCTACGACGTGGCGTCGAAGGGCAGCCAGGGGTACCTCGCGCTCGCGCGCGAGGTTCTCGAGGCGGCGGCGTGACCACCCCTCCGCCGAAGCGGCGCGCGCTGGGCCGCGGACTCGATTCGCTGCTTCCGGCTCCGACGGCCAGGAAGGATTACTTCTCCTGCCCCATCGAGGACCTGCGCCCCCAGCCCAGCCAGCCACGGCAGTACTTCGACGACGCGGCCCTCGAGGAGCTCGCGGCGTCCATCCGCGAGCACGGGATCCTCCAGCCGATCGTCGCGATGCGCGGCGACGGCGGCAAGCTCGTGATCGTCGCGGGAGAGCGTCGCTGGCGCGCGGCGCAGCGCGCGGGACTGCACGAGGTTCCCGTCGTCGTTCGGGACGTGACGTCGCCCGAGGCGTTCGAGCTGGCGCTCGTCGAGAACCTGCAGCGCGAGGACCTCGGGCCCATCGAGGCGGCCGAGGCGATGCAGCGCCTCATCGAGCTCAAGCAGCTGACGCAGGAGGCGCTCGCGACGCGGATCGGCAAAGACCGCACGACTGTCACGAACGCGCTCCGCTTGCTCAAGCTCCCGCCCGCGGTGCGCGCGCGCGTGACGACGGGGGACCTGTCCGAGGGCCACGCACGGGCGATCTTGCAGGCCGGGTCGCCCGAGGCGATGGAGAAGCTCGCCGCGATCGTCGTCGCCCGTGGCCTTTCCGTGCGCCAGACCGAAGCGCTCGCCCGCGCGACCAGCGCGGTCAAGAAGGGCGGCAAGGCGGCCGAGATCTCGACGAGCCTGCGAGACCTGATCCGCCGCCTCGAGCGCACGATCGGCGCGCGCATCCGCATCGTGGACCGCCGCGGCAAGGGCCACATCGAGATCGCCTTCGCCAGCGAAGACGAGCGCGAACGCCTGATCGAGCGGCTGCTGGGCTAGATCGGCAGGGGACCCCGGGCGCGGGACGTCGCCGCCTGCAACGTGTTCTCCAGCAGGCAAGCGATCGTCATGGGGCCGACGCCGCCCGGCACGGGCGTGATCGCGCCGGCGCGCTCCGATGCCGCGGCGAACTCGACGTCGCCCACGAGCTTTCCCTCGGCGGTCCGGTTGATGCCGACGTCGATGACGACCGCGCCGGGCCGGATCCACGCGCCGCGGACGAACTCGGGCCTGCCGATCGCGGCGACGACCACGTCGGCCCGGCCGACCTCCTCGGCGAGATCCCGGGTGCGCGAGTGGCAGATCGTCACGGTCGCGTGGCGCGCGAGGAGAAGCGCGGCGACCGGCTTGCCGACGATGTTCGATCGGCCCACCACGACGGCGCGCTTCCCCGTGAGATCCACGCCCGCGTGATCGAGCAGGCGCAGGCACCCCTTCGGGGTGCACGGAACGAGACCCGGATCGCCGACGAAGAGCGCGCCCTGGTTCACGGGGTGGAAGCCGTCGACGTCCTTGGCGGGGTCGATCCGGTGCAGGACCGCCTTCTCGTCGATGCCTTTCGGCAGCGGAAGCTGCACCAGGATGCCATCCACCGTCGGATCCGCGTCGAGCGATTCGACCTGGGCGACGAGCTCGGCCTGCGAGACAGTGACGGGGAACCGTCTCACCTCGCCCCGGACCCCGACCTCCTCGCTCGCCTTCGCCTTGTTCTTCACGTACACGGCCGAGGCAGGGTCTTCCCCCGCGAGCAAGACGACGAGCCCCGGCGCGCGGCCGCGCTCCTTCACGAATGCGGCCACTCCCTTCGCCACCTCGGCGCGTACTTCCTTTGCCAGCGCCTTTCCGTCCAGGATCTTCGCGGTCATGGCGTCGTCCGGGGCACATTATTGCTGCTGCGCCGCACGCGGAGAAGCACGATCGTCGCGCCCGCTGCGATGAGCAGACTGATCGCCTGCGAGGTGGACAGCACCACGGGGTCCGCGGGCGGCAGGCCGAGCGCCCGCGACAGGGCCGGCCACGCGCGGCGCAGAACGAAGCCGCGGTCCGCGTCGGCACGGACGACCTCGAGCAGGAAGCGGATCCCGGCGTAGCCGAGCAGATACGTGACGATCGCCTGGCCGTGGAAACGCTTGCGGCTCTTCACTCGCAGCAGGACGAAGAAGAGAATCAGGTCGAAGAAGACCTCGTAGAGTTGGGCCGGGTGCAGGGGCGGCGTCGCACCGACGCTCCGAGGCATCCCCTCGCGCACCCAGTCGACCCACGCGCCGCTCCCGCGCGGAAACGAGACGCCCAGAAGGCCGCCGCCGGCCCTGCCCTGGCAGCACCCCGCGAAGAAGCAGCCGATGCGGCCGATCGCATGCCCGATCGCCACGGACGGCGCGGCGACGTCGGCGAGAAGCAGGTACGGGATCTTCGCGCGCCGCGCATACACGATCGAACCGGCGATCGCCCCGAGCAGTCCGCCGTAGAAGACCAGGCCCCCTTTCCAGAACTTCAGGACCTCCAGGCAACGTCCTTCGGAGCAAGCGTCCGCGTACAGCCGCCAGTGCACGACGAGGAAGAGCAGCCGCGCCCCGGCCAGCGTCGAGACGAGCATCCAGAAGCCGAAGTCGAGCACCTGATCCTGCGAGATGCCGTAGCGCGGCCCCGAACGCCCGACGAGGTAAAGCCCCCCGGCGAACGCCGCCGCGACCAGGATCCCGTACACCGACAGCGCGAGCTCGGGCCCGAACCTGAAGAGGACGGGGTGCAAGGAGCTAGCTCGCCGCGGGCAAGCGAACGTCGGAGAGCTTGCGCCACCCCCAGGCGCTGACGCCCAGGAGCCCGACGCCAACGAGCTGAGAGGTCGACAGGCCGAAGATGTCGCCGCGCATGTCGCTGCGGAAGAACTCGACGACGAATCGCAGCGTGGCGTACAGCGCCACGAATGACAGGAACACCTGTCCGTCGAAGCGCTTGCGCGGCTCTGTCCAGGCCAGCAGCCAGAAGAAGATCGCGATGCACCCGAAGGCCTCGTAGAGCTGGGCCGGGTGGATCGGCGCCGACGCCTCCGAAGCGCGCGATAGCAGGCCGTGCTCGTGCTGCCACTCGGAAGCCGGGCTCCACGGCCCGTAGCGGATCGCCCACGGAACGTCCGTCTGCGAGCCGAAGCAGCAGCCGCCCAGGAAGCACCCCAGCCGCCCCCAGACGAGGCCCAGCACGATCGCGTACCCCGTCATGTCGACCGTCTTCCAGAAGGGGAATCGATGGCGGCGGACGAACCACATACCGACGGCCGCAGAGAAGAGGAAGCCGCCGTAATAGACGAGCCCTCCGTTCCAGAACTTCGCCCACGCGAAGCAGTCCGGCGCCCCCGGCCGGCACACCCCCGCGCCGGGGTCCCAGACCCCACCGACCGTCTCCGTGAGGCACCGCGCACGCGTGATCCGCCACTCCACCTGGGACGGATCCGTGCACAGGTGCACGTAGTCCCAGAAGTAGCCGTCGACCAGGACGTGCATGATCCGCGATCCGATGACGCCCGCGATCAGCATGTACAGGCCGAGGTCCGTCGCGACCTCGCGGTCGAGGCCCTGCCGACCCGCCCAGCGTCGCGCGACGACGATCGCGAGCGCGAACCCGATCGTGAGCAGCGTGAAGTACGCGGGGAACTCGACCGGGAATTCGAGCCCGAGCTTCGTCAACCACCGGGCTGGGCCCACTGCGAGGACGACGAGGGCGGCCGCCGCGCCGTCGCCGAGACGCAGGTCCAGTTTCCGATCGCGCCGCCAGCGCCGCACGAGCGGCAGCAGGAGCAATAGGCCGAGCACGGCAAGGACGACACGCGCCTGTTTCTCGGTCAGCTCCCAGAGGATCGGGTACATCTCAGGGAACGGATCCCGCTGTCGAGCCCGGTTCCGGTTCCGGTTCCGGTTCCGGTTCCGGTTCCGGTTCCGGTTCCGGTTCCGGTTCCGGTTCCGGTTCCGGTTCCGGTTCCGGTTCCGGTTCCGGTTCCGGTACCGGTTCCTGTGCAGGAGTCGCTGCGACGGCGGCGGCCGGCGCGGCCTCCGGCTTCTTGCCCACGATCATGTCGAGGGCGAGCAGCCCCACCCCGACCGAGATGCCGACGTCCGCGATGTTGAAGGTGGGCCAGTCGAAGCCTTCGGAGACGTGCCACAGGATGAAATCGACGACGTACCGCATGTACAGCCGGTCCACGAAATTCCCGATCGCCCCTCCGAGGACGAGCGGCAGCGCCCAGCGCAGCATCCACTGGTTCTTCGGCACTTTCCGGTAGAGCGAGACGATGAACGCCATCGCGAGGACCGACACGACGAGGAAGAACGGGTAACGCACCTCTTCGGTCGCTCCGGACAGAAGTCCCCACGCCCCTCCGCAGTTCTGGACGTAGCGGAAGGAGAGGAGGTCCCGCAGCACCACCTGCTCCTCGCCGGGAACGCGGATCCGGCGCATCTCCACGGGGCCCTCGGGATCGCAGTCCGGTCGCGTGCGAAGCTCGCGCTCGGTGGTCAGGGCTCCGATCGCCCACCTCTTCGACAGCTGATCGGCCACGAGGGTCGTGCCGGCGACCAGAGCGAGGAAGAGGACCGATCGGCGAACGTCGTTCACGGCCCGACTCCGTCCGTGCTCGCCCCAGCACCCGGGTGCGGGCCGTAGGCCCGAGAAGTTGCGCGCTTCCGCGCGCTTCGCATTTGCGGGCTCACGGCCCGGCTCCGCCGAGGCTCGCCGCGGCACCGCGGTGCGGGCCGTAGGCCCGAGAAGTTGCGCGCTTCCGCGCGCTTCGCATTTGCGGGCTCACCGCTTCCTCCGTCGGCGCGGCGCCCTCTCGGGCACGGGAGTCGCGCCTTCCTTCTTCTCCCGGCGTACGATCATGTCCCAGACGAGCAGGAGCAGCCCGAAGGTGATCCATACGTCGGCCACGTTGAACGTCGCCCACCGGAAGTCGTCCTTCCAGTGGAGCACGACGAAGTCGATGACCTGCCCCTGCCGGACGCGGTCCACGAGGTTCCCGACTGCGCCTGCGAGCAGCAGAGCGAGCGCCCAGCGTAGCGGGCGGTTGTCGGGGCTCGCCTTCCGGTACAGGTGCACGATGAGGAAGCTCGCGCCGATCGTCGCGGCGACGAAGAAGATCCGCCGGCCCCCCGCAGGGAGATCGGCGAGCAGGCTCCAGGCCGCGCCCGGGTTGAGCGAGTACTCGAGGTCGAAGTACCCCTCGATGACCGTGTGCGAGCCGATGGGACGCAGCGACTTCGTCGCCCAGAACTTCGTGATCTGGTCGAGCGCCCCCCCCATCGACGTCACCGCGACCAGAAACCTCGTGCCCGGCGTCATGAATCGACCTCACCGGCAAGGACCGCCGCGCACCGGGCGCAGACCTCCGCCGTCCGGGCGCCGACGTCCGGCCGGAAGCACCAGCAGCGAGCGCAGCGCACTCCGTCCGCGGGCGCGACGACCGCTGCGATCGCGTCCCCCGCCGCGAGCGAGACGCCGGACACGAGGAAGACGTCGGCGAGCATGCCCTGGCAGGGCTCGAGGACCGCGAGGACGTCCCCGGGCGCCGAGATGACGAGTTTCGCCTCGAGCGACGACCCGATCTCCTTGCGCTGCCGCGCCTCTTCGAGAGCCTTGGTCGCCACGCCTCGCACGCGCAGGATCGTCTCCCAGCGAGCCAGCAGCGCGTCGTCGCGCCATGCCGCCGGGATCGCGGGCATGCCCGCGAGGAAGACCGAGTCCGATGCGCCCGATGCCTTCGGGAGCATCGACCACACCTCCTCGGCCGTGAACGAGAGGATCGGCGCGAGGGTGCGGGCGAGCGCGTCGCAGGCCCCGTGCAGGACCGTCTGCGCGCTCGTGCGCTTGCGGCCGGACCCGGCCTCCGTGTACAGGCGGTCCTTGGCGACGTCGAGGTAGAGGGCCGACAGATCGACGCTCGCGAATTCGACGGACGCGTGCCAGACGGTCCGGAAGTCGTAACGGTCGTACGCGCCCAGCACCTTGTCGACGTGCTGCGCGAGCCGAGCGCACAGCCACCGATCCACCTCTCCGAGATCGGCCGTGGCGATCGCGCGCGCGGGATCGAACCCGGTGAGGTTGCCGAGCAAGAAGCGGAAGGTATTGCGGACCTTGCGGTACGAGTCGGCGACTTGCTCGAGGTGGCTTTGCGAGAACGCCACGTCGCCCCTGTAGTCCTCGTACGCCGCCCAGAGCCGGAAGATCTCGGCGCCGCGCTCGGCGATCACCTTCTGCGGCGGGACGTAGTTCTTCAGGGACTTCGAGTACGGCTGCCCCTTCTCGTCGAGGACGAAGCCGTGGGTCAGCACGGCCCGGTACGGCGCGCTACCGGAGACCCCGATTCCGGTCAGGAGCGCCGAGTGGAACCAGCCTCGGTGCTGATCGCTTCCCTCGAGGTAGAGATCGATCGGCAGGCCCAGGTCCTTGCCCTCGGCGCACACGGCGAGCCACGAGATGCCCGACTCGAACCAGACGTCGAGGATGTCGTTGTCCTTCCGGAATGCCGTACCGCCGCACTTCGCGCACGAAAGGCCCTCCGGGACCAGGTCGCCGGCATCCCGAGCGAACCAGGCATCCGCGCCCTCCCGCGCGAATATCTCGGCGGCCCGCTCGCAGGTCGCCGCCGTCAGGGCCGCCTGCCCGCATCCCTCGCAGTGGAAGGCGGGGATCGGAACGCCCCAGGTCCGCTGTCGCGAGATGCACCAGTCCGGCCGGGCGGCGATCATCCCGTGGATACGATCCCGGCCCCACGGGGGAATCCAGTCGACCTTCTCGATGGCCTCGAGGGCGCGCTTTCGCAGGTCCCCCTCGTCCATCGAGATGAACCACTGCTCCGTCGATCGGAAGATGACCGGGTTGCGGCAGCGCCAGCAGTGGGGATAGCTGTGCTCGATCCGATCCTTCGGATCGCTCGCAAGTCGTCCCGACGCGCGCAACGCCTCGACGATCGCGTCGTTGGCGGCGAAGACATTCGTCCCGGTCCAGGGCGCGGCGTCCGCCGTGAAAGCACCCGCGTCGTCCACGGGCGCGTCGATCGGCAACCCGCAGCGGACGCCGATCACGTAGTCGTCGTGTCCGTGGCCCGGCGCCGTGTGGACCGCGCCCGTTCCGGCTTCCAGTGTGACGTGATCGCCCACGACGAGCGGCGAGTCGCGGTCGTAGAAGGGGTGCCGGGTCCTCGTCCCCTCCAGCGCCGCCCCCAGGACCGCCCCTCCCTCGAACGTCCCAAGGGCGCGGCAGGCCTTCTTCACGGCCCCCGCGAGGTCCTCGGCGACGATCCACTTCTCGACCCCGACCTTCAGCACGCGATACCGGTACGCGGGGTGAAGCGCGATCGCCCGGTTCGCCGGCAGCGTCCATGGCGTGGTCGTCCAGATGAGGACCGACAGCTCTGCGCCGTCGTCCGCGAGCCCGAACGTCTCGAGCACCGCTTGCCGGTCGGCAACCGCGAAACGCACGTAGATCGAGTGCGACGACTTGTTCTTGTACTCGACCTCCAACTCGGCGAGGGCGGTCCGATCCGTCGCGCACCAGTGAACGGGCTTCTTGCCCCGGTACACGAGGCCCGCCCCGACGAACGCGCCGAGGCCCCGGACGATCGCCGCCTCGTACGACGGATCCATCGTGAGGTAGGGCTCGTCCCAGGTCGCGAAGCACCCGAGCCGGCGGAACTCGCCCTTCTGCACGGCGATCCACCGCTCGGCCTCGGCGCGGCACTCGCGGCGGAACGCCACCGTGGTCATCTCGGCCTTCTTCGGCCCGAGACTCTTGTCGACGCCCAGCTCGATCGGCAGCCCGTGGCAGTCCCATCCGGGAACGTAGCGGCACAGCCGGCCTTGCATCGAGCGCAGCTTCACGACCACGTCCTTGAGGACCTTGTTCAGGACGTGGCCGAGGTGGATGTTGCCGTTCGCGTACGGCGGACCGTCGTGGAACACGAACCGCTGGTGCCCCGCGTTCTGCTCCAGGAGGCGCTCGTACACCCGCGTCTCGTCCCAGACCCGGAGGAAATCGGGCTCGCGGCGCGCGAGATCCCCGCGCATCGGGAAGTCCGTCTTCGGGAGCCGCAGCGAGTCCTTGAACGGGCTGGCCACCGGGGCCGGAGGGATAGCATGCCCTCCAAATCATCGAAACACCCCGGGAAAATGGGCTCGGGCGGGCCTTACGTCGCGCCGTGGACAGCCGTAGTATCCGTCGTGGCCTCGATCCACAAGCTGGGGGCCGTCCAGAGCCCGAGCCGCCGGGCGCGCCTGCTCGAGGAGGCTGCGGACCTGGTCCTGTCGACGGACCCGGTCGGCACGGTGCTCTTCGCGACCGACCGGACGGTCGGGCTCCTCGGCGCCCCCCGCATCGTCGGCGTCCTCTTCGAGGATCTGTTCCAGGCGGAGGATCGCGGCAACGCGAAGCGCCTGTTCGAGACGGCATTGCTGCAGGGGGACGCCCACGGAGAACTGCGGGCGGCCGGAAACCGGGGGGAGCCCCGGTGGATTGCGCTCCGCCTCGTCGCGCTGCGCGACGGGTCGCGCGCCGAAGGAGTGGATGTCGTCGGCCACGACATCACCGAGCAGCGCTGGCTGCTCGACTCGCTCGAGCGCCGCAACGCCGAGCTGCGCGCGTTCCTCGCGGCGGCCGGCCGCATCGCGAGCGTGATCGCCCTGGGACCGCTCGCCCGGGAGGTCGTGGGGTCCATCCTCGAGCTCGTGCCTCACGCGGCCGCCGCGCGCCTCTGGCTCGCCGACGACGACGGCGACCTGTCGCTCGCCGCCGCGAACGGCCACTTCGAAGGACCCCTCGACGTGCCTGTCGCAGCCCTTCGGAGCATGGCCCGCACCGGACCGCTCGTCTTTGCCAGCGCGGCGGAACACCGATCGGCGCGGGTGTCGGCGACGGGTTCCGGATCCGTCCTGTATGTCGGCCTGTCCTCGGGCGATCAACCGCTGGGGAGCCTGTGCGTGGAGGCGAAGCCGGGCGTCGACCTCGATCTGGCAGACGGTGCGCTGGTACACGCATTCGGCGGACACGTCACCCTCGCGCTGGCGAGCGCCCGCGCTCACGAGACCGAGCGCCGGCTGGGCCTGGAACGCGCCGCGATCCTCGACCATGTGATCGACGGGCTGATCGTGGTCAGCCCCCTGGGCCGGGTTGAACGGATGAACCCGGCCGCGGAGCGGTTCCTCGGGCTCGCGCGGGGCGCGGCGCTGGGACGCGGGCTGGTCGACGTCCTCGGAGCCGCTCACGGCGCGGACGGCCGCCCCGGGCCCGAGGAAGACCGCCCGATCGTCCGTGCGCTTCGCGGGGAGACGGTCGTCGGAGCCCGGGTCGGTTTCGTACGCGGAACCGAGATCCGGATGCATCAGGTGAGCGTCGCGCCCATGAGGGACGATGCGGGGAGACTCGTCGGCGCGGTGTCGATCTTTCGCGACGTGACCGCCGAATCGATCCGCGCGGCGGAGCTTCAGCGATACGCGCAGGCGCTCGCGCAGCTCTCGGATGTGGTCGCGATCCTCGATGAGTCCGGCTTCATCGCGGACTGGCTCGGCGGCGCGCAGGCGGTCCTGGGATGGTCCGGCGACCAGGCACGCGGACAGCCGTTCGGAGACCTCGTGACGGGGCCGGACGCGGAGCCTGCGCGCGAGGCGATCGCGGAAGCGATCCGGACCGGCACGCGACTCCAGCGGGAGGTCCAGCTCTCGACCAGCGATGTGGCGGCGCGAACATGCCTCCTGTCGATCACGCGGGTGACCGGCGAAGACGGCCAGCCGCTCGGATCGATCGTCGTCGCGAAGGACGTGACGGACGACCGCGACCTGCGAGAGCGCCTCGAACGTGCGCAGCGGCTCGAGTCCCTCGGCCGGCTCGCGGCCGGCGTGGCGCACGAGGTGAACAACCCGCTCGCGTTCCTCACCGTGAACCTGGAGGTCCTCTCGCGGTCGGCGGCGGCCGTCGAACGTGGACAGATGGACCCTGCCGCCGCGATCCGAGAAGTCCGCGAGATCGTGCCGGATCTGGACGAAGGGGCGCGCCGGATCCGCGACGTCGTGCGCTCCCTTTCCTCGTTCTCCATCGTCGGTGACGACCGCAAGGACATCGTCTCCCTTCCCGAGATCGTCGAGGAAGCGATCGCCATGGTGCGCAACGAACTGCGTCACAAGGCGACCCTCCACCTCGACCTGGCGACCGTCCCGCCGATCCGCGGAAGCGCGCGGCGTCTTCACCAGGCGGTGCTCAACGTGCTCGTCAACGCGACCGAATCCATCGCGGAAGGCGCGATCGCGCTCGACGTCGTGCGCGTATCCGTCCGCGAGGATGCCCCGTGGGTCGTCCTCGAGATCGAGGACAGCGGCCGTGGCATCCCGGCCGACCAGATCGGGCGCATCTTCGACCCGTTCTTCACGACGAAGCGCGTCGGTGCGGGCAGCGGCCTGGGGTTGACGCTCACGCACGACATCGTCAGCACGCACCGCGGCCTCATCGACGTCTCCTCGGAGCCCGGCGTCGGCACGAAAGTGATCATTCGACTCCCCGTCGCCGAGCGTGTTTCCGTGGCGTCCCCCGCTCCGGTGCCGGCCGAGACGCCGCGCGCGCGCGTGCTCGTCGTGGAGGACGAGCCCGCGCTGCGCCGATCGTACCGCCGCGTGCTGGGCGAGGACTTCGAGATCGTGGAAGCCGGGAACGCGGACGACGCGCTCGGCATCCTCGCCGCCGACCCCGCGTTCGACGTGGTGCTGTGCGATCTGCACATGCCGGGCCGCAGCGGAGCGGCGCTCTACTTGGAGGTGGAGGCCCGCTGGCCGAAGCTCGCCGGCGCGTTCCTCTTCATCACGGGAGGCGCGTTCAGCGAGGAAACGCGCGAGATGGCGTCCCGTTTCGAGGCGCGATGCCTCGCCAAGCCCGTTCCGGCCGCTGCCCTGGTGGACCGGATCCGCGACCACGCGAACCGGCGGTGAAGGGGCCGCGCGGCGCGACGGTCGGGGCGGTCGGGGCGGTCGTCCTGCGCGAAGGGTCGGTCCTGCTGATCCGGCGAGCACGGCCTCCGGGTCTCGGCTCGTGGACACTGCCGGGGGGTCGGACCGAGCCCGGAGAGACGAGCGTCGCCGCGCTCGTTCGCGAGATCCGCGAGGAGACCGGCCTGGACGTCGTCCCGCTGCGCTTCCTCGCAGCCGTACGTATCGGCTCGTACAGGATCCTCGACTACCTGGCCCAGCCGCGCGCTGGCGAACCGGCCGCGGGGGACGACGCGGCCGAGGCTCGTTTCGTCCCCACCCGGGACCTGGCGAAGCTCGGCGTCACGGACGCCGTCCTGCGCGTGGTCCGGCTCGCACTCGGCCAGTCTACCCCCGCCTGAATCCCAGAAGCCGCAGCGGTTCGTTGGACAGCGACAAGGACACCACCTGCCCGATCGCCAGCGAGTAGACCTTCTCCGCCCCGTCCACGTAGAGCCGTCCCCCCGTCATCTTGTTGAGGATCTCGAATCGCTCTCCCGGCGCGACGAGCCCACGGTGGAACCGATATCGTCCCCCCCGCGGCCGACACGGCTCGCGGACCACGAACTGGATGTGCCGGGACGACGCGGGCAAGACGCGGCCCCCTGCGCTCCGCTGCGCTGCGGTCGAGCCCGCGGCCGGGCCCACCCACACGCCGCTCGACTTCTGCTCCTCGAGCTCTCCCTTCATCCGCAAGAAGTAGCGGGTGGTCGCCGCCGGCGACCGGTGGCAGAAGAGCACGTCGTTGAGGACGCGCCTCTCGACTTCCTCTCCGTCGATGGCGACGCGCATGCGCGCGAGCCGCGTGACCGGAAGCGTTCCGCGGACCGCCGCGCCGATGCGGCGTTCGAGGTTTGCGGGAACGGCTCCCGCGAAGTAGCCGACGGAATGTCCGGGCGCGCTGTTCACGGAGAGGACCGGGACGTCGTCGCCCAGCGAGTGCGAGACCCACAGGAGCGTCCCGTCCCCGCCGACCGTGACGATGAGATCGAATCCACGCGTGCGGCCGACCTCGCGGCGGTGCCGGAAGGTGGCGCGCACGCCCAGGCGGTCGAGCGCGATGCGGACGCGCTCGAGCGTGGCCGCGTGCGCCCGGTGGCTGCGGACCAGGCGCGACACCGTCGGATCCCGCGCGGCGAGCAGGCGGCGGACGCGGCGTGAGCCCCCCAGCAGCGACAGCGCCGACCTCTTGTAGACCACGAGGACTCGCGCCGCGCCGTTCATGGCAGCGAGTCGGCGAGCCGGCGCAGGACGATCTCGCTCTTGCCGTCCTGCACCCGTGCCAGCGCCTCGGCCAGGGGCATCGAGAAGACGGCGGCCCCTCGCTCGACTTCCTCGGCGCCGTGGCCGCCGGACGGCTCGAGGCCCGGCGCGACCTCGACGGACACGGGGAAGATCATCTCGCCGAGGACACCCGGGGACAGGAAGAAGGGAGCGCCGAGCGCACGCACGGAGGACGGCGGGACGACGATCCCGGTCTCCTCCTGCAGCTCGCGTGCGGCGGCTGCCCGGACTCCTTCCCACCCGACCTCGCCCGCGTCGACGAGGCCCGCCGGCACCTCGAGAACGGTCGTCTCCCCGTCGGACCAGGGCAGGGGTACGTGCACCCTCGCCCGGGAGAGAAGCGGAGGGCGCAGGCATCCGCGCAGCCAGACCTGGACGCCCGCCGGACCTCGTTCCCAGGCCGCGATCGCGACGGCGTCGAGCGCGTCCCGCTCGAGAACGTCGTAGCGGTAAGGCTCGCCAAAGGTGCCGTCGTCGTGGACGTTCCGCAGGACCCAGCGCCGGACCTTGAGGAACCCCTCTGCGCTGCCGAGGGCGTCGGTCCGATCGTCGACGATCTCGACCCGGACCACCGTCACGACGGGCGATCGGGGATCGCGTCGAGAAAGCGGATCGCCAGGTCCAGGAAGTCTGCCTCCGTCAGGATTCCGACGAGCGCGCCTCCCTCCACGACGGGGACGCAGCCGATCTTCTGATCGAGCATGACCCGGCCGACGATCCGCAGGTCGTCTTCCGGTCCGGCCGTGACCACGTGGCGGCGCATCACTTGCTTGACGGGAATCGACCTGAGGATCTCCTTCTGTTCCACGTCCGACACCTCGGCGATGGCGGAGCACGAGACTCGCAGGAGGTCCCGGTGCGTGAGCAAGCCCACGAGCTCGTCTCCGCGGACCACCGGAAGGTGGCGGACGCGACCCAGCTTCATCTCCATCTCGGCGAGGTCGAGCGTGTCCTCCTCCGAGAGGGCAACGACGTCCCGGGTCATGACGTCGGAGACCTTCACTGCTTGGGCACCTTCTCCCAGTCCTTCAGGAAGAGCTCGATCCCGGCGTCCGTCAGCGGGTGACGCATCAGCTGCTGCATGACGTTCCAAGGCATCGTCGCGACGTCCGCACCCAGCCGGGCGGCGCGGATCACGTGTCCCGGGTTGCGGATGGACGCGACCAGGACCTGCGTCTCGAGGGCGTAGTTGCGGTAGATGTCGACGATCTCCTCGATGAGCGCCATGCCGTCGGCACCCGTGTCGTCCAGGCGTCCGACGAACGGCGACACGTAGGTGGCGCCGGCCTTCGCGACGAACAGCGCCTGCGGCGCGCTGAAGCACAGCGTGACGTTCGTCTTGATTCCTTCCTTGCCGCACCGACGGACGGCCTTGAGCCCTTCGCCGGTCGTCGGAATCTTCACGACGACGTTCGGGTGCAGCCCGGCGAGCGCTCGCCCTTCCTTCATCATGCCGTCGGCGTCGCGGCTCACGGTCTCGGCAGAGATGGGACCGTCCACGATCTCGCAGATCTCAAGGATCACGTCCTCGAAGCGCTTGCCCGTCTTGGCGACCAGCGAGGGGTTGGTGGTGACGCCGTCCACGAGGCCCATCGAGGCCGCCTCCCGGATCTGCGCGATGTCCGCGGTGTCGATGAAGATCTTCATGGCGCCTCCGACGGCACCGTAGCGCAGGGCGGGAAGGCGCCACAAGCCCGGGGGTACGTTCTTTGAAGTGGGGGGGACGGGACCCGCGAGACCCGTCCCCCCCACGCCCCCCGCTCGCTCCGGCGGAGTGAATCCGCCTGCGCTCGCACACCCCTTCTTTGACGCACCGCCCCCGCCGCCCTTAGAATCCTGCAGCCATGGCGGAGTACGTCTGGGAAGCCAAGGCCCGGTCCGGAGAAGTCCGTACGGGCACGATGGTCGCGGAGAACGAGGAGGTGGTGAACCAGCGCCTCCGCGCGCAGACCCTCACCCCGGTCAAGGTCAAGAAGAAGCCGCGCGAGTTCAACCTCTCGTTCGGCCGAGGAGTCACCGACAAGGAGATCGGCATCTTCACGCGGCAGTTCGCGACGATGATCGACGCCGGGCTCCCGCTCGTGCAGTGCCTGGAGATCCTCAGCTCCCAGGCGGACAACAAGATCTTCGCGAACGTGCTCAAGGACGTGAAGGTGACCGTCGAGGGAGGAAAGACCCTCTCGGAGTCCCTGGCGAAGCACAAGCGGATCTTCGACGACCTCTTCGTGAACCTCATCGCCGCGGGCGAAGCGGCGGGAATCCTCGACACCATCCTGAACCGCCTCGCGATCTACATCGAGAAGCGGACCCGGCTGGTGCGTCGAGTCCGCGGAGCGATGGTCTACCCGGTCGCGATCCTGATCGTCGCGGCCCTGGTGATCGCGGTGCTCCTGTCCTGGGTCATTCCCGCGTTCGAGCAGATGTTCGCCGACTTCGGCGCCTCGGACGCGCTCCCGGGCCCGACGAAGATCGTGATCGGGATCTCGCACTGGTTCGTCAACTACTCGATCTTCATCGTGATCGGCACCATCGCGCTCGTCATGGGGAGCGGGTGGGTGTCCCGCACGAAGAAGGGGCGGGCGATCATCGACAAGACGCTCCTGCAGATCCCCCTCGTCGGACCGGTCCTGCGCAAGGCGGCGGTGGCGCGGTTCACGCGGACGATGGGCACTCTTCTGTCGAGCGGCGTGCCGATCCTCGAAGCCCTGGACATCGTCGCCCGCAGCTCCGGCAACGTCGTGATTGCCCGCGCGATCGAATTCACGCGAGACAAGATCGCCGAGGGGCGCACGATGGCGCAGCCTCTGGGGGAAACGAAGGTCTTCCCGCCGATGGTGGTCCAGATGATCGCCGTCGGCGAGCAGACCGGCGCCCTCGACCAGATGCTCTCGAAGATCGCCGACTTCTACGAGGAAGAGGTGGACGTCGCTGTCGCCGCCCTGACCGCCGCCCTCGAGCCCCTCATGATGGTGTTCATCGGCGGCATCGTCGGCTTCGTCATCATCGCGATGTACCTGCCGATCTTCTCGCTCGCGGGCAACATCAGGGCGCATTAGCCCGCACAACCGTGGCCAACGACTCCGACCTTCGCCGGGGTCTTTCGACGCTGCTCGTCCTTCGAGCCTCTGTCGTCACCGTCCTCCTGCTCGCCACGGTGTACGTCAACGTCGGCTCGCTGCTCGCGTTCGAGGCGCCCACGACGCGTTTCCTGCTGATCCTCACGGGTGGAACGTATCTGATGACGGGCGCGTACGCCCTGCTCCACCGCCGCCTCGGCGACCACGCAGGCTTCGCGCGGGGGCAGATCGCGGTCGATTCGCTCGTGTGGACCGCGCTCGTCTACGCCACCGGGGGAGGCGCGAGCGGCTTCACGTTCCTCTACGGCCTCGAGGTCGTCCTCGCCTCCGCGCTGCTCGGTCGTAGCGGAGCGCTGTGGGCCGCCCTCGTCTCCTGGCTCCTCTTCGCCGCGGTGACGACCGGCCTCGCGCAAGGGTGGATTCCCGTCCTGGCGGACCAGGCGCACGCCTTCGAGCGGCTGCCCGCGGGAGAGATCGCCTACACACTCCTGGTCAACGGCGTCATGGTGCTCCTGGTCGCGACGCTCTCCGGAGTCCTCGCCGAACGGGTCCGCCGGGCGGGCGGCGCGCTGCGCGTCGCGGTCCGGCGCGAGGAGGACATCGTTCGCTCGGTCACCTCGGGCCTTCTGACCGTCGATCTGTCCGGCCGGGTCGAGACCCTGAACCCTGCAGGCGCGCAGATCGTCGCGCGCGCTCCCGAAGACGCCGTGGGACGTCCCCTCTCCGAGGTCCTGCCCGCAGCGGCCAGTGCGCTCGCCGCGAAGCGCCCGCGCGGCGAGGGAGAGCACTTGCGACCGGACGGGACGCAGATCCCCATCGGGTTCTCCCTGTCCCCGCTGACGGATCGGGACGGACAGGGCGCGGGACGGATCGTCATCTTCCAGGACATGACCGAGATCCTGGCGATGCGCCGCGCCGTGGCGGACTCCGAGCGACTCGCGGCGCTCGGCCGTGTCGCGGCGGGACTCGCCCACGAGATCCGCAATCCCCTGGGCGCCATCTCCGGATCCGTCGAGATGCTGCGGAGCGCCTCCGCACTCGGAGAAGAGGATCGGGATCTGCTCGGGCTCGTCCTGGACGAGACGAAGCGGCTCAACGCCCTGGTCGGCGACATCCTGCACTTCGCCCGCCCCCGGGCGGCGCAACCCGTACGCGTGGACGTCGCGGCGCTCGCGCGCGACGTCGCGACGATCTTCCGGCGCGGATCCGCGGCGCATGGCGCCGCGATCGAGGTCGAAGCGCCCGCGACCCTCGAGGGCGAGGTCGATCCGGCGCAGGTTCGCCAGGTCCTGTGGAACCTGCTCAAGAACGCCGCCCAGGCCGCGCCCGGCGGATCTCCCGTGCGGCTCCGGATCCTCCAGGCGGAGTCGGGGTTGCGGATCGAGGTGATCGACACGGGGCCCGGAATCGCCGCGGAGGAGCGCAGCCGGATCTTCGACCCTTTCCACACCGGCAAGGACCATGGAATCGGGATCGGACTCGCGCTCGTCAAGCAGATCGTCGATGCGCACGGAGGGACGATCGAGGTCGACTCGGAGCCGGGGCAGGGCGCGACGTTCCGGGTGACTCTCCCGGTCACCGCGGCTTGACGGCCTGTACGAACCCCCGCACGTAGTTCGCGGCGGACACGACCGAGTAGATCAGCGCGAGCAGCAGGAGCGCGATCCCGAGACGGTGAAAGTCCGCGTCCAGGTGGAAGAACATCAGATCGAGCCGGTACGGGAAATGGACGATGAGGCACAGGATCCCGATGAGCTGGAAGGCCGTCTTGTACTTCCCCTCCGTCGAGACGCTGATCTGGATCCCCTCCGTCGCCGCGAGGGACCGCAGTCCTGCAATGAAGAGCTCGCGGCCGAGCAGGACGATCACCATCCACGCCGGACACCTTCCCATCGGCACCATGAAGACGAGCGTGGCCGTGACGATGAGCTTGTCCGCGAGCGGGTCCATGAACTTGCCGAACAGGCTCTCGAGCTTGCGCTTGCGCGCGAGGTACCCGTCCAGGTAGTCCGTGAACGCCGCGATCCCGTAGAAGGCGCCCGCGAAGATGCTCGAGAACGGCGTGTCGTCGACGAGAAAAAGGCACACCACCGGAATCAGGGCGACGCGAGACATCGTCAGGACGTTCGGGAGGTTCCAGACGCCCGACAGCGCGGGCCGCGTCACGCCATCACCACGAGCAGCGATCCATCCCCCGCGAGGTGCAGCAACGCCATCTCGCTGCCGCCCGGGCGCGGGACGCTGCGCGGCAAGAGGCGCCCCGTCCACCCTACGATCGCGGCGGGATCCACGGTCACGCCGTCCACGCGCACCGACAGGCGGCGAACGGCGCCCGCGGCCCGGATGGCGACGGTGCCCGTGCCGCGGAAGCTCGCGAGTCGCAGCGCCATTCCGGCGGGTGTCGCGATCTGCCCGTTCTCCCACGCCAGGTCGTCGGTGAAGGCCGCGAGGCACTCCTCGCGCACGTAGGCCATCTCGTCTTCGAGCTGCAACACGAGGTGCGTCGCGCCGGCGGCCGCGAGGACCAGGCGTCCGCGTCCGCGGACCACGTGGACGAGCCCGTCGGCCTCGCCGAAGAGATCCTCCCGGTCCCGGCCCCGTGCGCGCCGCCGCGCGGGCTCGAAGTCGAGCGCGCCCTCGAAGAGCAGCAGCGGGGACACTCGCGCGTGAACGGTCCCGCTGACGGGGACGACGAGCGCACCGGACGCGTCGACGTGCAGGCCCGCCGGCTCGAACGCCGGCGCTCCCTGCGGGGGCGCCACGGCCAGGGGCGGCGCCGGCTCGGGCGCCGGCGGGGCGCGCATCGCCTCCCCGCCGGGCTCCGTCGCGTGCCAGGCGGCCTTCGAGGAAGGAGCCGTTCGCTCGGCCTCGAGGAGGAAGGGGTTGTCCTCGGCGTCAATCTCCTGGAAGGCCTTGTCCGCGACGCTGCCGACGTCTCGCCGGCGGCTCTCGTCGCGCAGTGCATCCTCGGCCGTTCGCCCGCCGCTCTCGGCCTCGATCGCGGCCCCCATGCGCCTGGCCATGTGGACGAGGCCCGCACGCAAGTACGACTCCCGCGCCCGTTCGTGGTCGCCGAGCCGCTGGTACACGAGCCCGAGGTACGACAGCGCTCGCGGGTGATCCGGCTGGACCTCGATGGCTGCCCGCAGATCCGCGAGCGCCTCCTCGGGCTGACCGGTCTTGAGGAAGACGACGGCCAGGTTGACCCGCAGCACCGGCTCGCGCGGATGCTCTGCGATGAGCTTTCGATAGATCTCGATCGCCCGCGGGTAGACGCCGAGCCGGAAGTACACGCAGGCGAGCAGATCCTGCCCCTTGACGTCCTTCGGCTGGAACCCGAGCGCACGCTCGAGCGCCTCCTTCGCGTCGTTGATCTTCCCGTCCTGGAGGAGGTCGCTGCCCCTGTACAGGTGATAGAGGAACTCCTCGTCGCCGGCGGCGGGGGAATCCTGGAGAAGGGTGAGCGGATTGGTCACGACCGGGCGACGCCTAATCTAGCCCGGAATCTCTCCCCGCCTGAAACGATAGTAGTTCTGCAGAACGTGGTGCACGTACCCCTGGGTCGACTCATAGGGCGGGATGCCGCCATAGCGGACGACGGCACCCTCGCCGGCGTTGTACCCCGCGATCGTGAGCACGATGTCCCCGTTGAACAGGTTGGCCAGGTAGCGCAGGTAGCGCGTCCCGCCGAGGATGTTCTGCCGAGGATCGAAGGAGTTCACACACAGCATGCGCGTGGCGGTCTGCGGCATGAGCTGCATGAGGCCCTGGGCGCCCTTGTTCGAGACCACCCGCGGGTCGTAGTTCGACTCGATCAGGATCACCGCGCGGATGAGCGCCTCGGGGATCTGGTACAGCGTCGCCGCTTCCCGGATGAACGGGTCGTACCGCCGGAACCTTTCCGGCGAGGCGTCCCGCGCACCGACCCGCGCGTTCGGCCCGCCGGGGGTGGGCGTCTTCAAATACACCTGGTACCCGCTCTTGAGCCCGCGCGGCCCGCGCGGCGGCACGTTCGTGAAGTGCACCGTCCCGTCCGGCGCGACGTGCCGGTAGATGTCCGCACCGGCGTTCGCGGGGATCGCGAGTGCCGCCGCGAACAGGCCCATGCGTAGGCGCCGGGTCATCCTGGCGAGGATCGTAGCGTGAGGGGCCCGCGGGGGTCCACTTTGGGAGAGGAACGCCGCAGCCCCGACGCTATATTCCACCCGTGACCCGTACGGACCTGCTGGTGCTCGGTTCCGGGATCGCGGGCCTGTCCTTCGCCCGCGAGGCGGCCCGGACGGCAAGGGTCCTGCTCGCAACCAAGCGCAGCGTCCTCGACTCCGCCACGCAGCTCGCCCAGGGGGGGATCGCGGCGGTCCTGGGCCCGGACGACAGCTTCGAGCGGCACGTGGCCGACACGACCGCCACCGGAGGCGGCCTGTCCGACCCGCGGGCCGTCGAGATCGCGGTCCGGGAGGGCCCCGCACGTGTCCAGGATCTCGTCGCCCTCGGCGCATCGTTCACGAAGGTCGCGAACGGAGGCGAGCTCGACCTGCACCGCGAGGGCGGACACAGCGCGCGCCGGGTCGTCCACGCCGAGGACATGACCGGCCGCGAGGTGGAGCGCGTGCTCCTCGAGGCAGCCCGGGCCGCAGGCGTCGAGATCCGCGAGCAGACGATGGGCGTGGATCTCGTCGTCCGGGACGGACGCTGCGTCGGCGCGCATCTTCTGGACAAGCGAACCGGCACGGTCGAGACGGTCCTGGCGCGCGCCGTGGTCCTGGCCACGGGCGGGTCCGGCAAGGTCTACCTCTACACCTCGAACCCCGACGTCGCCTCCGGGGACGGAGTCGCGATGGCCTATCGCTCGGGCGCGGACATCGCGAACATGGAGTTCTTCCAGTTCCACCCGACGCTGCTGTACCAGCCGAGCGCGAAGGGCTTCCTGATCTCCGAGGCGCTGCGCGGCGAGGGCGGCATCCTGCGCCTCGCGGACGGCTCGCCGTTCATGGCGCCCTTCCCGCGCCGGGATCTCGAGCCACGCGACGTCGTGGCGCGGGCGATCGACCGCGAGCTCAAGCGCACGGGACACGACTGCGTGTACCTGGACATGACGCACCTGTCCTCGGACCTGCTCCTCGAGCGCTTCCCGAACATCCACGCGGCGTGCGTGCGGTTCGGGATCGACATGACGAAGGAGCCGATCCCCGTCGTCCCCGGCGCCCACTACCAGTGCGGCGGCGTCCTGGTGGATCTCGAGGGCCAGACGTCGATTCCCGGCCTCCTCGCTGTGGGAGAGGTCGCCTGCTCGGGCCTGCATGGCGCGAACCGGCTCGCGTCGAACTCGCTGCTCGAGGGGCTGGTCTTCGCGCACCGGGCGGCCGCCGCGATCACGGCAGCTCTGCCGCCACTGCCCGACGCCGTGCCGGAATGGGACGCCGGACGCGCCCGTCCGTCCGACGAAGCGGTCGTCGTGACCCAGAACTGGGACGAGATCCGACGCTTCATGTGGAACTACGTCGGCATCGTCCGCACGACTTCCCGGCTCCGCAGGGCACAACGCCGCATCTCGCTCCTGCAGGACGAGATCCGGGAGTACTACTGGGACAACGTCGTCACGGCGGACCTTCTCGAGCTTCGCAACATCGCGAGCGTCGCCGAGTTGATCGTGGCATCGGCCCTGGCGCGCCAGGAGAGCCGCGGCCTGCACTTCAACCTGGACTTCCCCGGGACGGACGACGCCCGCTGGCGCGCGGACACCGTGATTCGCCGCGGAATGCCCGCTCATCCTCGGGCGCGCGCGTGAAGGCCGCGGCGAGCGCGCTGCTGCTGGCCGCCTGCGGATCCCGACCGCCCGTCCCGGGCCCCGATGCGACGCTGCTCGCCTACGCCCAGGCCGCGGAGCGCGGCGACGCGGACGCCGCGTGGGAGATCCTCTCGCCGGCCGAGAAGCAGCGGACATCGCGGGAGGATCTGCGGCGCGCCTTCCGCGAGAACCGCGCCGAGCTGGAGGACCAGGCACGGACGCTGCGCCGCGCCCTCGCTGCGCCCGTCCGCGCGTCCGCGGAGGTTCCGACCGCAGACGGAGGCCGCGCGATCGTCGCCCTCGAGAAGGGCAGCTGGCGCATCGCGGGCGGCGTCACCGGCGCCGAGAGCCTGAGAACTCCGCGCGACACGATGGCCGTGCTCCGGTCCGCCCTGCAGCGCCGCAGTTACGACGCAGTCCTGCGCGTCCTGTCCCGCTCCGCCCGCGCCCAGGTCGAGGACGAGGTACGTCGCCTCCTCTTCGCGCTCGAGGACATCGACGCCCTCTCCATCGAGGTCGACGGCGACCACGCCCGCATCGAGCTCGACCCCGGCCACGCCGTCGAGCTGCAACACGAAGACGGCGAATGGAGAATCGTCGAGGTGGAGTAGCTCTACGACCCCCCGACGACGAGCACGATCTCCACGCGCTCGTCTCTCGGATCCGGGCGGCCGCGCGCGCCGGTGGGCAACAGCGGGCGCGTGACGCCGAAGCCGGCGGCGACGATGCGCACGCGTTCGACGCCGGCGCCAGCGAGGGCGGTGGCGACGGCTTCGGCGCGCGCGGCGGTGACGGGCTCGGGGGCGCCGTGCGCCTCGACCACCACCCGGACCTCTCGGCCCCGCAGGATCCCGGCGACCTTGGTCACGGTGTCGCGGCCGCCGGCGGCAAGCGCGCTGCCGGCGCCGAAGAGTCGGCGCAGCGTCAGAACGACACCGCGCTCGTCGCGGCGCGGGTCGAGGCCGCCCTCCTGTGCCGCGTGCGCGAAGAGTGCATCCTCCTCGGCCTCGCGCGCGCCCTCCACGGAGCGGACCGCGGCACGGGCGCCGTCGAGGGCGCGTACACAGGCGTCGCGGTAGGTCAGCGACGCCGCGAGCTCCGCGGACGGATCGTTGCCTCGGGCTGCGCGATCGGCGCCGTCCCGGGCCGCTGCAACCGACGCGTCGAACGCGGCGGCATCGGCGGCGAGGGCACGGCCGGCGAGGCAGATCATCCTGGCGCGCACACGGGCCTCCGCGGAGGCCGCGCGCATCGCTTCTTCTCGCAGTCGCTGCTCGCTCGCGGGCAGTCGCTTGGCGCGACCGTTCTCCTCCTGTGCGGCCCGCGCACGCTCGGCTTCCAGCACGCGTCGGGCCTCCGCTTCGCTCTGCAGGACCGCGATCCGCCGTTCCTCTGCCGCCCTCCCCGTCTCGTGACGCTCTCGCTCCTGACGCGCGGCGCCGGCCTCGCGCTCCGCCTCGGCGATTCGCCGCTCGGCGACCGCGGTCCGCGCGAGCACGATCGCCAGATCGAAGCGCGCCGACGCTTCCCCTCCGAGAAGGGTCGCCAGCTCCTCGCGCCCGTCCTCGTGCGCCGCACGGGCGCGGGCGAGCAGGCGCTGCGCCTCGTCGACCGCATCGGGCGCGTCGACGCGCGCGGCTCGAACCGCCGGCGAGCGGGAGATCCGATCGGCATCGAGAACGCTCCGCGGCGGTCTGGCCCCACCGCAGCCCAGGACGAGCCCGAGCACGACAACGCCAGCGAACGACGTCCAGATCCTCCTCGGTGTCACGGTGCCGCCTCCAGCTCCCTGCGCACCTCGATCGCGCGCTCGTAGGCGTCTTCACCGCGGGGGGGGCGGGACCCCGAGACCCGGCCCCCCCCGGCCCCCCCGCCTCGCTCCGGCGAAGTGAATTCGCCTGCGCTCGGGCGACCGTTCACGGTGCCGCCTCCAGCTCCCTGCGCACCTCGATCGCGCGCTCGTAGGCGTCCTTCGCCACGCGCGCGTCCTCGCCGGCCTGGTAGGCCGCTTCCTGTGCGGCACGGGCGCGGTCTTCGAGCTCGAGCGCGCGGCGCGCGGCCTTCACGGCCTCCACGCGGACGCGAAGCTGGGGAAGCAGCGCACGGGCCTCGGCGAGGCGACGGCGGGAGACGAGGTCCTGCACGCGGTCCAGCGTCCGGCGAACGGCCCGAAGGGCGTGTCCGAGCCTCGCGCCCGCTTCGCCCTCGGAAGCGGTGCGGACCGCGGCAACCGCGGAGTCGATCTCCTCCTGCAACGTCTCGGCAGCGGCCCAGCTGGGGAGTACGAGGACGGTCGAGAGGGCCGCCAGCGAGAAGATTGCGCGCGACACGAACGACAGCCTGCCGCGCGCCCCCGGGTGCGTCAAGGAATCCTGCTACCCTGCTCGGACCGTGCTCGAGCGCGTCGTCCTCAACCAGAGCCGTTTCCGCACGCCGGGCGTCGCGCCCGACGCGCGCGGCGTGCTGCTCGGCCAGAAGGGCGTCCTCCTGATCGGGACACTCGAAGGAGTCGTCCGGTTCCTGCGGATCTGGAGCCGCGACGCCTCGCTCGACGACCTCGCCCAGCTGGCGATCCGGCGGGTCACGACGCCGCTCGGCGGACACGAGATGGTCGTCGAGTTCGCCGCGCAGAGCTCCTACGTGCTCGATCGCGCATCCGCGATCGCGAGACTGCTCGGCGGGTTCGCCTTCACGGGCACGGCCCGGCACTTCGTGAAGTACCGCGACGTCGCGGCCCCGCTCGGCTACGACGTCGCCGAGCTGCTCGCGGATCCGGGCGACCTCGCCCTGTACCACGACGCGTTCCAGCAAGCGTACCGGCACGAGCGCGAGATCCCGCTGCGTGAGCTCTTGCTCAGGCTGTCGCCCGCCCGCACCGAGGAGCCGCAAGCCCCGGAGACGGTGCTCGTCCTCGCGAAGAAGGGGATCGGGCCCTCGCTGCAGGGATACCTCTATCGCAGCGGGGTCGCGGCCGGAGTTTCCGTCGTCGACCGTCCTGCCCGATCGGCTTTCGGCGAAGGGGCCGAGCGCCTCCACCTCTTCCGGATCGAGAAGATCCCCGAGCGCGTGCTCGCCCTGTTGCGGGCGACGCCGGGCATCCGCGTGTTCTCCCCGGTGCTCGACCACGTCGCGGTGGAGGTCGGCCATCGGCATCCCGTCGAGCTCGAAGGCTGCGCGGGCGTGTTCGACGCGCAGAAGCTGACGCTCTTTCCGGGCGGCGGCGCTCCCGTGGAGATCCTCGACGAGATCCCGCCGTGGACTCCGATCGAGACGCTTTCCTCGATCGACCTGCGAGATCCCGGGCTCGTACCGATGTACTCCGACGCCGGGCCCATCGATCGAACGGCTGGCGCGCGAATCACCGTCGCGGTCCCGGCAAGGCTGGCGCCTTCGTCGGCGCCGTGGACGAAGGTCGTCGCGACCATCGTGCCGCCTCGGCAGATCGACTGGCTGCGCAAGCTCGTCTACGCGCTCCCGCCATCCGCACTGCAGGACTTCCAGGCCTTCCTCGCGCCCGACCGCGTCGTCTTGTGGAACCCGAAGGGGATCGACGCGATCCCGCTCGGCACCTTCTACACGGCCATCGGCAGCGACCTGTTCGTCCCCGCCGGCTGGACCCTCATCCCGCACGTCGACTCCGCCGTGCTGCGACGCGCGCTCGGGGACGAGACGGGAATGTTCTACTTCTTCGAGATCGGCGAGGCGGACGGGCGGCCGTTCGCGGTCCGCCAGTCGTCGTTCGTCCCGCTCTCGCACCGCTCGGTCCTGCCGCTCGCGTCGCAGACCCTCGTCGCCGTCGACGCCCCGGCCGCGGAGCCGGCACCTCCCGAGGTCCTGCACGGGCCGGTCGGGACCTTCCCGCTCTGGGGAGTTCCCGGAAAGACCGTTCCGAAAGAGGGCGGGTGAAGAAGGAACGGGTCGTCCTCCAGAAGGCATACGACCGCTTCGCGACGCGATTCCTGCGGCCGCTGGTGGCCGGGGGCGACATGGAGGTCGGGCATCCCATCGGACCGGGCGCGATCGATCACTTCGTCGACGCCCAGCCCTCGGACTCGTCCGTCACGGCGGCGATCTGGGAGAGCCTACGGCTGCGCATCGCGGACGTCTACGAGGGCACGCCTCGCTGGACCCCGGGCCCCGACGAGATCCGACTCGCGGCGGCACTGCACAATCTCTTGTGGGGCAGCCACCCGGACGCGGCCGGCAAGCGCGGCGCGCGGAGGGAGGTCGCCGAGTGGACCGAGCAGATCCTGGCGGCGGTAGGTCCTCCCGCGACGGTCGAGAACGCCGTGCTGCGCCACGCGGTGGTCGGCCGCTTCGACGAGCTGGCGCGTCGCGACACGGCCGTCTCGACCTGGGCGTACCGGCATCGGTTCCACGGGCGCGCGCCCCCGAAGCGCCTCGTTGCGCTTCCGGCGGTCCGGCGAATCCGCACGGAGGTCTCTCGGGTGCGCTTTCACGACCTGCCTCTCGGCGAGGAAGCGGAACCGTTACTCGAGAAGTTCCTTCGCAAGACGCCGCTGACCATCGCGATCCGCCCGACACTGCCGCGACCGGCCTTCCGCTGGCACCCGGAGGTCATCGACGTCCTTCAGGACGTGTCGCTGTGCCGCGCGGCGACCTACGCCTGGGTGGACGACTGGCCCGCGATTCCGCAGGTCGCGGGCGCCGCGCTCGGCGCACTCGCCCACGCGCGTCTCGACCCGCCGCGCCTTGCCTTCGTCGTGTGCTTTCACTACAACCTGCTCCTGACCTTCGCGCACGTGTCCGGAACCGAGACCGCGGAGCGGCTCCTGGCGCGGCCCGGCATGGGGCCCGAGGCACAGCTCTTCTACGGGACGCTCTTCTCGGCGTTCCAGGCGATGGACGCGCTGCGCGCCCCTGCCCTTCCCGTGCCGGACTCGGAGCGCGCGCAGATCCTGCAGTTTCTGGGGGAGGCGGCCGGCGCGGAGCCGATCGAAGCGGGCCGGAAAGTGGTGGAGGCCGCGGCGCGAGGCATGGCGTGACGGACGTTCGCCGAGCGCCTCCCGCCATCGCCGAGCACCTGCGCCACATCGGGCGCACGGTCGAGGACCATTTCCTCGGCAAGCAGGAGCTCATTCGCCTGATGGTCGTGTCGGTCATCGCCGGCGAGCACATGGTCGTCGTCGGCCCACCAGGGACCGCGAAGAGCGCCATCATCCGCAGCTTCGCGGAGCTCATCG
>Ga0247727_10000492_pt1 | contig 96085 bp, 70 predicted proteins | sample WisWelCaveWW1625_FD_202498 | JGI IMG/M metagenome (GOLD analysis project Ga0247727, IMG submission 202498) | Biofilm microbial communities from Wishing Well Cave, Virginia, United States - WW16-25 | ecosystem: Environmental > Aquatic > Deep subsurface > Groundwater > Cave microbial mat | place...
GGCTCGAACACAATGCCGAAGCTTTTCTACATCTGCGCTGCCAACTCAAAACAGGCCGATGGGACAGTTTCTTTCAGCGCCTTATCAGCCCATAAAAAATCATCGACTTTTGGGAATTGCTCCCCTTGATTCTTGATGGCGGTGTGTAAAAAGTTTGTTCCAATTAGTGTGCAGAAGATCTCTTCAATCAGCGCGATCATGAGCGAACTGCCTTTTGGATTTCAAGCGCTATTTTAGCGCTAACGGGTGTCAAAAGATGTCCCTATTTGTCCCGCCCACAAAATAAAAAAGGGAATCACAAGGATTCCCTTTCTATTCAAAACTATGTGCTTACGTTTGTAGCGGGGGCGGGATTTGAACCCGCGACCTTTGGGTTATGAGCCCAACGAGCTGCCAGGCTGCTCCACCCCGCGGTATCGTTTACGACGAGCAGAAATATAAAAAAATCTCTTCTAAAGTCAAGCTGTTTGTTTTATCATCCTCATGAAAAATATTACCGAAGCATTTTGAAGGAGGCAAGGACAAAACGCCGCTTCTAAATTTCTCCTTGCTTCTTTTTTTGAAAATCGCATAATTGCACACACGCGAAAACGTTTTCAATCATATTTTCCAACCTAATCCACGCGGAGTTTTGCCGTTGCGTCTGACAAAATGAAGCTGCTGATGGCCGAATACTCTGCTAGCGAACTCATGGTTGCACGCGCCGCACGCGAGCTTTCCAACGACGACGTGGTGTTCGTCGGGATCGGCTTGCCGAACATGGCGTGCAATCTCGCCCGCCTCATTCACGCCCCCAATCTCGTTCTCATTTATGAATCCGGCGCCGTTGGCTGCATGCCGGAGCGTTTGCCGGTTTCCATCGGCGATCCTGCGCTCGTTGCCGGGGCTTTGTCCGTGTGCTCGCTCGCAGAAGTTTTTTTGAATTATTTGCAAGGCGGTCTCATCACGGTCGGCTTTCTCGGCGGCGCGCAAATCGACAAGTATGGCAACATCAACTCCACCGTTATCGGCGATTATGCTAAACCGAAAGTACGTTTGCCCGGCAGCGGCGGCGCTTCGGAGATCGCTGCGCTCGCGCAAAAGATTTTAATCATCACCCCTCTCCGCCAACGCAACTTCCCCGCGCGAGTTGACTTTCTCACCAGCCCGGGCTTTCTTTCCGGCGGCAATGAACGCGCAGCGCTCGGCATGAAAACCGAAGGCCCGAAAGTCGTCGTCACCGACTACGGCGTTTTTCGTTTCGATCCCCTCACACATGAAATGATCTTGACCGATATTCACCCCGGCGTCGAGCCGAAAACGATTTCTGAAAATATCGGATGGGAAGTGAAATTCGCCGACGATTTGCACGTGACCGAACCACCGACTTCCGAAGAGCTGCGGCTTATTCGCGAAGAGCTGGATCCGGAGCGGATTTATATATAAAGCATGCCGTGCAGATATTTTTCGATACGTTGCAAAGCTTTGCACCTCGTCTCGTTTGTGATCATTGTCAATCCAAATCTAAAAGCTGTTTTTCCGAGATTGTTGGTCGACTCATTCTTTGCGTTCGTCACTGGTATGAGAATTGAGAATGCTAGACCAACTCATGCAAAGCTCTTTTTGCAGATGAAAGAGCAAACGCATTGCAAAGCCAGAATTGAAATTTGCAATGCTCTGAGAGTCGAACGAATCACTCATTTAACCCAAAGCTCAATTACGGAGGGTCACATGCAAAAACTCAAACGGCACTCGTTGTTCCGATGGGCCGCGGTTCTGCTGCTGATTATAAGCAGCATGGCATTCGCCGGCACCACCGGCAAAATCTCCGGCACGGTGACGGACAAAGATACGAAAGAGCCTTTGCCGGGCGTCAATGTCGTGGTCGAAGGCACAACGCTCGGCGCGGCGACCGACGCCAACGGACGCTATTTTATTTTGCAGGTGCCGCCCGGCACGTATAGCGTCGTGGTGACGATGATGGGCTATCAATCCACCAAAGTCACCAACGTGAAAGTGAGCATCGATCTCACTACCACGCAGAATTTTGAAATCTCTTCCCAAGACATTCAAACCGGAGAGATTCAAATCATTGCCGAGCGTCCGCTGATTCAAAAAGACGGCGTGACCACGATGCAGATCGCCGAAGCGGAGTTGGTGGAAAACATGGTTGCGGATGACTACAAAGACGTGCTCACGCTCAACTCCGGCGTGGTGCAAACGCAAGTGCGCGACGCGAGCTTTTCTTCCAACAATGAAAGCGGCGAAGGCCAATTCTTCGTGCGCGGCGGCCGTGGCAACGAGCTGGCCGTGATGGTTGACGGCATGTACGTGCGCGACGGCATCACCGGCGGCTTGGGCACGGAAGTTTCGACCGCGGCAATCGAAGAATTGCAGCTCATCAGCGGCAACTTCAACGCGGAGTACGGCAACGCGATGAGCGGCGTGCTCAATCTCGTGACGCAAGAGGGCGGCGGTGAAACCTCCTTCAAAATTCGCGGATTGACCGACGCGCTTTTCGGCAAGTCCACGCGCGATTATACTTTCGCCGAGCGCGACAAGCTGCTCGAAGAAAACGGCATTCTGGACCGCTCCAATTGGGGCACGTATCAAGGGCAGATCAGTTTGGGCGGGCCGGTTCCAGGCTTCGGCAGCAGGCTGAGATATTTTCTCTCGGGCGAATACAACGAGACCGACGGCTACATCGGCATTTTGCAAAACGAGTTCGCGCGCCGCGGCACCGCGAAGCTGACGCTCGCGCCCAGCAGCACAACGAAATTCACGCTCTCGGCCAACGGCAACAGCGAGGATTTGGAAACCTACGAGCACTTGTTCGCGCACCAAGGCTTGTATCGCCAGCGCGTGGGCGCGGACACGCTCGACAATAATTTGGGCGGCAACAATCGCTTGGAGACGCGCGTGTACAACGGCTTGTTCGGCTGGACGCAATCGTTGAGCAACCGCGCGTTCTTCGAGCTGAAGCTGCACTACTTCACGCGCACATTTTTCGATCACGTGCGCACCGCGCCGGAAGATTATTCGCTGCTCACGTACAACGACGGCGAAGACTTCGTCATCTCCGGCGACGATCCGCGTTTTCTCGATCAAGAAAACCGCTCGTGGCAGGGCAAGTTCGATTTGACCTGGCAGGTGAATGCGAATCACAACGTCAAAGGCGGCGTGGATTTGAACCTGCTGCGCATTTGGCGCAAGCAACTTTTAACCGGCGGCGATATTCAAAACTCACGCGTGGATCAATTCACCATCAAGCCCGTGGAAGCCGCGGTCTATGTGCAAGACAAGATGGAATTCAAAGACCTCATCATCAACGCGGGTTTGCGGCTGGATTATTTCGACCCGGCGGATAGTGTGGCGATAGATTCGAACGTTCCGCTCGGGGCGCGCCGCACGGCGGATACGCGCTTGCGTTTCAGCCCGCGCCTCGGCTTGGCGCACCCGGTGACGGACCGCGCGAACTTGCACTTCTCGTACGGCCATTTCTATCAAAATCCCGAATACAACAAAGTCGTGTTCAATCGCCGGCGTTACGTCGACATCTTCCGGCCGACTTTGGGCAATGCGGATCTCAAGCCGCAGAAGACGGTTTCGTTCGAAGTGGGCTGGGATCAACAGTTGACGGATTTTCTCGCGATGAGCGCAACCGGGTTCTATAAAGATTATGAGAACCTGATCTCCACCGATCCCTATCCCAATGCGCGCCCGGCCGCGGTGACGTATTACGTCAATCAGGATTTCGCGAACGCGCGCGGCATTCAGATCGATATGCGCACGCGGCGTTACAATCACGTGGCTTCCTATTTCAGCTACACGCTGCAACGCGCGGAGGGCAACAGCTCCAGCCCGCTCGATACGCGTAATGATTTGCTCGCGCGTCCGCCGCGCGTGCCGGTGAAAAAGCTCGTGATTTTGGATTGGGACCGCCCGCACATTTTCAACTTCAATCTCGATTTTCGCTACAACAAAGGCGAGGGCCCGAGTTTCGGCGGCGCGCAGTGGCTGCAAAATTTCGGCGTCAATTTAACCGGACGTTTCAACAGCGGCTTTCCATATACACCCACGGATAGCCGCAACCAGCGCATCGCGGATGAAAACACCGCGCGCGCGCCTTCCACTTGGCAGCTTGATCTGCGCGTCGATAAACTTTTCAGCGTTGCAGGAATGGAGCTCGGCGTTTTCTCGGAAATCACCAATCTCACCAATCGCCGCAACGTCGTGGAAGTTTGGACCGACACCGGCTTGCCCAACGACAGCACCGACCCCGGCTTCACGCCGCCGGGCGAGCGCGATCCGTACAACATCGGCGAGCAGAGAAATATCCGCATTGGGTTTGAGTTGAGGCGATAGCCAATTCTTTCCAACCCTCTTGATTTGTCATTCAGAAGGAAACTTTTTCAGCGCTGAGAACGAACCCAATTTAGAATGTGTCTCCAGCGCGTAAAAGGATTCCTTCTGAATGACATCTTGAGGGGCGATGGTTTTGAAAATTTATTTCCAAGTCATTTTTGGAGGCTTTGAGGAATGAAAAACAAAATTCTGAACGCGGTCTTTCTCTGCGCTCTGCTCTCAACTTCGTTCGGTTGGAAGGAACGCTCCTTCGCCGGCGAGGGCAAAGCGGAAAAGATTGCGAAGATGCGCGCACTGCGGCAAGGCGGTTTGCTCAAGCCGGAGGCGTTTATCGATCGCAAACTCGGTCGCATGGACAACGGCCGCATGGTGGTTTATTATGACAACAACGGTTTCATCGGCGACCGCAATTACACGCGCAGCATCGAATGGCCGGCGGGCACGCTCAATTACATGGTGTGGCAGATCGGCATTCTCTTCGGCGCGGTGACGGCCAATGGCGATACCATTGTGAGCGAGTCTTACAACGACATTTCCGACAACCAATTCAATCCCGAAGGCGGCTACGATAATTCGAGCTATACTTCGCCGATTCTCGAAACCGCGATCGTGCCGCGCAGTGACATCGTTGAAAGCTTCGCACCGCAATGGAATGGGCAATGGCTTGGAGCAAACGGCGCCTTTGTCGATCCCGGCGAGTTGCGCGCTCTCGCGCGGCAAGAGTCGTATTGGATCATGCGCGACAACAATGATCCGGAGGTCAGTCCGAGGCCGCCACTGGGAGTGGAAGTGGAATGCCGCCTCATTCAATTGAATTCCCGCCTCACGCGCGATTTTGTGTTCGCGTTTTATCGCGTGAAAAACATCAGCGGCGCGAAGCTGACCCATTGCCGATTCGGCGTGTTGGTGGATAACGACATGCCCGCGCTCGTCGGCGCCGAGTTCGAAGACGACGACGACGGCTTCATCAAAGAATTGAATCTGGCCTTCGCGCGGGACTCGGATAACTTTTATGCCTCGAAGCCGGGTTTCAACATTGGCCATTTCGGAACAAAATTTCTGAAAAGCCCGGAAGTAAACGGCCAAGAGTTGGGCTTGACCGCGTGGACCACGTTCGAATATGGCGATATGCCTGCGGCCGGCGAATTTATCTTGACGCCAACCGGCCCGGATCCGAACGGCTTGCAGTTCGCCAGCCGCGATCACGCGCAGTATCAATTCATGCAACCGGGTTTGTTCATGGAGCCGCGTTTCGATACCGACGTGGGCTACATCATGAGCGCAGGCGATTTTGATTTGGAGAACGGCGCGAGCGTGGAGATGGGCGTGGCTTTCATCGCCGCGCCGGGTTTTGAAACGCTGCTGAAAAACGCCGAAGCCGCGCAACGCATCTATGACAACAACTTTGTCGGGCCCACAGCGCCAGCTTCGCCCGCAGTCACGGCCGTGCCGGGCAATCATTCCGCCACGCTGTATTGGGATGAGCGCAGCGAAGGCTCCAATGACGCATTTTCCGGCAAGAGCGATTTCGAGGGCTATCGTATCTATCGCACCGATCGCAGCCGCGACGAGGCCGGCAACGTTATTTGGGGCGCAAAGACGGAAGCGGATATTTATCCCACCGGTTTCGTTCCTCTCGTCGATTACGATGTCTTCAACACGACGGTCAAAGAAATCAGTGGCGTTGTGGTTGCGCATAATGCTTCTTTGCCGGGCGCATCGAATGCGATCATCGTTTCCGGCGGCCTTGCGGACGGCGCGCAGGGCGGAGATGCTGCGGTGGATTTGAGCGGCGCGTTTACCGGCGACAACTACATCATCGAATTTGTCACGGATTCGACCTTTCAAGTGAAGAATGCCTCGCAGCCCTCACGCGTGTTGCCTTTGGATAGCTTCGTCGATGCCGACGATGAAATCGTCAACGGCGGCAAAGGCTTCTGCGTGCTCGACGCCGATTATGTGATTCAGCCGAAAGTCGACGAGCTTACCGGTCAATATACTTCCGGCTTCAACATTTATATCGACGGCATCTTTGTGCGCATTCAAGACAACTTTGCGGATTCGACCAAAGACGGAACGGTCAATGCCGGCGAGCTTTTCCGCGTGGAGCAAAAGAAGATCGACCCGGGCGCGAACATCGGATTAAAGCACCATTGGACCGATCCCGACAAGCTCGTGAATGGCTATGAGTATTGGTACACGGTTTCAGCCTATGATCGTCCCGACCCGGAAATCGACGTACCCGTCAATGAGAACGAGCCTTCGCAAGTTCCCTTTGCGTTCGACGATGATCAAACCGTGGCCGTGGTTCCGCATGCGCCGGCTGCGGGCTTTTTGCAAGCCGAAGTAGATAGCACGTTTGAGCACGTTGCGGGCAATTCCGATCTTGCGGGCTTCGAGCTGCAAATCATCGATCCGCGCAAAGTCACGGGCGCCAGTTATGAAATCTCTTTCGTCGTGACGGACGCGGACAAAACTTACTCGGTCAAAAATCTCGGCAGCGGCGCGAACGTGTTGAGCGGGCAGCCGTTTTATGATGAAGCCTCGGACAACGCCCAACGGTTTGACGGCTTGCGTGTGATCGTCAAAGACATCGATTTCAACATCAACTTTGACAGTTCGCTGCAAACCGTGCGCGTGGGTACGGATACGCTGGCGCTCGACTCCGATCTCTACGACCCGCGTGACGGCGCGAATGATCACGATTATCTTTTCATCTTCACACAGAATCCTGCTGACTCCGCCAACTTCCAATATCTTTATGCGGACTGGGACACCGGTGATCCGGTTTATGCGCCGTTCATTGTGATTGATCAAACCACGGGCGATACTTTGACCGTGGAAATTTTGGACACACGCGAAGGCGAGGGCGACGCGGATCAAAGATATGACGTGGCGGAACGCATCGCCATCGGCGACACCCCCTATGACGGAACCGGTGGCTGGCAAGCGAACACGTATTCTTTCCGCTTCGGCTTCACGGGCAGCTACGTGGCGGGCACGCAATTCCAGATCGTCACGGACAAGCCCATCACCGCCGCGGATCGCTATCAATTCAGCACGCGCGCGCAACGCTTCGACGACGCGAAAGAGAAAGCAGAGCTGCAGCGCGTTCGTGCGGTGCCCAATCCTTTCATCGTCAGCTCCGGCTTTGACACGGTGCGCGACCGGCACGAATTGCACTTCACGCGCTTGCCCGCGAATTGCACGATCAAAATTTTCACGCTCACGGGCGAGTTGGTGAAGACCATCACGCACAACCGCGACGCGGAGGGACAAGATTTCGCGAAGTGGGATTTGAAAACCGAGTTCGGCAGCGAGGTGGCGTACGGCGTTTATTTCTATCACATCGACGCCGGCGCGGTCACGCACATGGGCAAGCTCGCCATCATGCGATGAGTAAGAGCTACAAAGCTCTTTTGTAAGCGGATTGGCTAGGTAAGCGGATAAAAGCTTTTGTCTTTATCCGCTTACTATAAAAATCCGCTTACAAAAGCTTTTGCTTTCAAAGCAACGCTTCCTCTGCAATAGAATAGAGAGCTAATTTGGAGAATGAACCATGAAAAATAAAACCATACTTGCTGCGCTTGCGCTTGTGATTCTTTTTCTTCCGGTCGCATCGCGTGCGCAGTTTGCGACGCCCACGGAGAACTTCAACAACAACGGCACGCGCGCCGCGCAGTTTTTGAAAATGGCGGTCGGCGGCCGCGCCAGCGCGATGGGCGAATCTTTCGCCGCGGTTGCCAACGACGCCTCCGCGTTGTTTTGGAATCCGGCAGGCATCGGCAATCTGCAAAACCTCGAAGTCCATCTCACGCACATGGATTATTTGATGGACGTTTCTTTTGAATATGCTGGTCTGGTGATTCCTCTCAGCAGCGGACGCCTCGGGTTCAGCGCCGCAGTGCTCGGCATGGATGAAGAGGGCGTCACCACGCTCGACGATCCCGACGGCGAAATCGGGACGACCTGGTCCGCGAGCAGTTTTGCCATCGGCATGACGTATAGCCGCGCGTTGTCGGATCGCTTCTCGGTCGGCGTCACGGGCAAGTACATTCAGGAGAATCTTTACAACTCGAACGCGAATGCGATGGCGATCGACATCGGCAGCTTGTACGACACCGGCATCAGCGGCATCAAAATCGGCATGGCCATGACCAACTTCGGCGGCAAGATGAAGCTCAACGGCCGCGATCTCACGCAGAGGAACGTCGATCCCGATCCCACGCGCGGCGGCAATATTGAGCAGTCCGCAGACTTAGTGGTCAGCTCGTGGCCGCTGCCGCTGAATTTCCGCGTCGGGCTTTCTTATGAATTATTCAAAACGGAATCGAACGCGCTATTGGTTGCGGCCGATTTCAACCACCCGACGGACGCGGACGAACGCATCAACCTCGGCGCGGAATACACGCTCGCGAAGCGCATCTATCTTCGCGGCGGCTACAAATTCAATTATGATGAAGAATCTTTCACGGCCGGCGGCGGCTTGAATTTGCCGGTCACGAATTACAATTTGATGATCGACTACGCGTTTCAAGAGTTCGGCATTTTGGGCGAGACGCACCGCTTCTCGCTCGGCTTCAGATTGTGACAGGAGGAGGAGGGCGGAACCGGGGCAACCTTGCGATATTGGCGAGGTTGCCCTTTGTTTTTTTTACGGGGTTTTTTCTCGAGAAGATGAAAGAACAGATTCAGGAAGGAAAATTCATTGAACGGCCGCAACGATATCCACAAACACCCTGTCCGCGCTATCGTCGTTTTATTCGCCGCAATACTTCCGTCACCTCTCGCACACGAAGCACGTGCGCTGCAGCAATAAACAAAGCGCCGAACAAAACCGCCATCACCGCACAGATCAACACGCACCCCACAAACGTGCCGGCATCAAGGCCGCGCAACGCGTAGCTCTTGAACCAGTGCAATCCAAAGCCGAGGCCCAAACTGAGCGCAATAATCTTCACGAAGAAAGAATAAACCTCGCGGCTGCCCGCGTTCCGGCTGCGGCGATTCCACAGCGCGTAGAGCAGCGTCACTTGCGCAATCGAAGCGAGTGAGATCGTGAGCGCAAGGCCCGCGCTGCCCCATTGTTGCACGCCGAGCCAATAGAGCGGCAAACTCGCGGCAACGCTCAACGTGCTCACGATGGTAGGAAAGAGCGTGTTCTGCGTGGCATAAAAACCGCGCACGACCACGGTTTGCCCCGCGACTGCGAAGGCGCCAATGAGAAAGAAACCGAGCACTTCCGCAGTGCGCGCGGTGGCGAGCGTATCGAAGCGGCCGCGTTGGAAGAGAATGTGAATCGCTTCATGGCGCACGAGGAAGAGCAGCGCCGAGCACGGAATCACTAATGCGATGTAACGCCGCAGCGTATCGTTGAGCAGCTTGTTCATCTCTGCCATTTTGCTCTCCGCCACGAGCCTTGCGAGATAAGGAAATGAAGCCGCACTCGCGGATTGTCCGAAGAACGCAACGAGGATGAACATCACTCGCAATGCGTAATTCAACGAAGCGATGCTACCTTCGGGCAGATATGAGCCGAAGAAACGCGTAAGCAGCTCGTTAGAAAAAATCATGGTGAGCCCGAGCATGAGCGGCAACGTGAGCGTAACGTATTTTTTGAGATCGGGATGGCGCCAATCAAAAATCATATTAACGCGCAGGCCCACACGTTTCGCGCCGAAGTATTGCACGAGAAAACTTCCGAGGAATGCGCCGCAAGTTGCCCCCCAAGCAAAACCTTCCATGCCCAACCACGGACTGAGCAGCACGCCGCCGGAGATGATGCCGGTATTGTAAATCAGCGGTGCAAGCGCGGGCAGCTTGAATTGCTCTTTCGCAAATTGCACGGCCATCAACATCCCCCCGGCGAAAAAGAACAGTTGCGCCGGCAGCATGATGCGCGTCATGCGCACCGCATTCGCGATTTGTGCGGGATCACTCAAGCCTGGCGCGCTGAGAGGCACGAGCACGTGCGCAAAGCTCCACGCGAACGCAATCAACGCCGCGAGCACCGCGCCGAACGCGCAGAGAATGATCGAGAACACGTGCCAGCCTTCCGCCTCTTCCTCGCGCGCGAGATAGTGCGAGAAGATCGGAATGAACGTTACGGAGAGGAAGCCGCTGCCGATGACGTGATTGAGAATGTCGGGCAGATTGAACGCGACGTTGTACGCATCGACTGCGGCATTCGCGCCGCCAACTTGCGCGATGACGATCTCACGCAACAAACCGATGATGCGGCTCAATAACACCGAAGCCATCATGATGAGCGCCGCGAGACCGACTTTTTTGTTGAGGGACGAGGGCACAGGTTTGGATCATTGGAGTGGTGGAGCTGTGGATTAGTGGAGCGTTGCTCCTTGCTTCGAAAATAGAAAGGCCGTATCATAGAAGCAAATGGAATAATCTTTCACACCGATTTCATTCGTGAGTCTGGCTTATGAAAGGCGACTTTTGCCGCATGTGCGGCTCGAAAAAAATGCGCAAAGAGAAGAGAGATGTACTACTCCGAGCACAAAACAGGTTACACTCCGCACCTCTATTACTGTCATTCAGGAGGAATCTTTTTAAGCACTGGGCAGCATCTCCAGCACGTAAAAAGTTTCCTTCTGAATGACAGGCAAGGAGGAAGAAGTGTAACCTATATTTCGCTCTGAGTAATATTTCTATCTTCGCAAAATAAATCCGTTCGCGGCGTGGGAATTTGGGTGTGTACGAATTGTGGGGAGGAATTTCTCGACGAGGATTCACGGGAGAAATTATATAAAGCTGCGCGCGTTGAGCGGTGGGGAAAAACTCTGACAGCTTACAAGCACTAATCGTTAAGCTTTCTTGTAAGCGATGGAACTGATTGAGTGGTTAAACCAATCGACATCCTTGAATCCGTTTACAAAATTCTTTTGACGTTGCTTCATCTCAAAATAGATCTCTCATCCAGCAAAATTTTGACGATTCTCTCCGCAGCCTTGCCGTCCCAAAATTCCGGCACGCCGCCCTTCTTGCCGTTGCCTTCCAGGATGCGATAGCCCTCTTCAATAATGCGCTGCGGCGACATGCCGATCACGAGATTCGTGCCCTCCGTCACGGTCACGGGCCGCTCGGTGTTTTCGCGCACGGTGATGCACGGCACGCCGAGCACCGTGGTCTCTTCTTGAATGCCGCCGCTGTCGGTGATCACGAGGCGCGCGTGCGCCATGAGCTTGAGAAAATCCAAATAGCCGAGCGGATCGGTCCAAATCAAATTCGGCGCGTGCGCCACGAGCTCTTCCAGTCCGAATTGTTTGATCTGCTTGCGCGTGCGCGGATGCACCGGAAACACCAACGGCAGATCGCGTTGCAATTGATACAAAGCATAAAATATGCGCTCGAGGTTTTCTTTGAGATCCACGTTGCTGGGGCGGTGCAAAGTGATCAATCCGTACTTGCCGCTTTCGAGCTTGAGATCACGCAGAATCGTCGCTTGTTCCGCGCGCGCGCGATGCTTCATGAGCGAGTCGATCATCACGTTGCCGACGAAATGAATCCTCTCCGCAGCGATGCCTTCGCGTTCGAGATTGAGAAACGCGCTGCGCTCGGTGAGAAAAAGATAATCGGAAATCTGATCCGTGAGCACGCGATTGATTTCTTCCGGCATGCCGCGATCATAAGAACGCAAGCCCGCTTCCACGTGCGCGAGTTTGATGCCGAGCTTCACCGCCACGAGTCCGCAGGCAATCGTCGAGTTAACGTCGCCAACCACGAGCACGATGTCCGGCTTGTTCGTTTGCACGATCTTTTCGAACTCGATCATGACTTTGCCGGTTTGCTCGCCGTGCCCGCCGGAGCCAATGCCGAGATACACGTCCGGCACCGGCAAACCGAGATCATCGAAAAAGAGCTTCGACATCTTCTCGTCATAATGCTGGCCGGTGTGTACGAGCGTGGCTTCGATCTCTGCGTGCTCTTTCATTTCATCGATGATCGGCGCGATCTTCATAAAATTCGGCCGCGCGCCGACGATGTTGGCGATCTTGAGAGGCATAGGTGCTCCTGGGTGCTAGGTGCTCGATCCTTGATGCTGGTTGCTGGTTACTGGTTACTCGATGCTCGTCGTTCATTGTTCGTTGTTCATGGCTATCACATTTTTTGATGGCATGCGCGCCTCCTCAAACGTGTCATTCAGGAGGAATCTTTTTACTCACTGGGAACAAATCCCATTTCAGTTCAATCGAAGGCACGAGAAGCGACTCCCTCCGCGCGAAAATTGGCTCTTTGGCTCCTTGACCAACTTGGCTCCTTGTCATTTTTGCTCCATTCGCAGCGCTTCCTTCATAATCTTCCCTGAAGCATTCTTCGGCAAACTCTCGCGCACATGTACGGTGCGCGGCACTTTGAACTCCGGCAAACGCTCGCGGCAGAAAGCGATGAGCGCCTCGCTGAGTTCATCGGCTTTGCCGTTCATGTGCTCGGGCTTGAGCGTGATGTACGCGCAAATCGCTTCGCCGAGATATTGATCCGGCACGCCGATGACCGCGGCTTCGAGAATGTGCGGATGCTCGAGAATCGTTTCTTCGATCTCCTTCGCGCTCACGCGATTCGCTCCGGATTTGATCATATCGCGCTTGCGGCCCACGACATAGAAGAAGCCTTCTTCATCCATGCGACCAAGATCGCCGGTATGGAAGCCGTGTTGCGTGAGCGCGTTCTTCGTCTCTTCAGGTTGATTCCAATAGCCCTGCATCATATTCGCGCCGCGCGCCACAATCTCGCCGACTTCGCCGAGCGCGGCCTCTTCCCCGTTGTCTTTGATCAAATGCAATTCCACGTTCGGAATGGGAATGCCGATGCTGCCGACTTTGCGCGCTAATTGCTCCGGTGGAACATACGAGAGTCGCGCCGAGGCTTCGGTCGCGCCATACATGATAAAAACTTTTTGTTTGGAAAAAATCTCCATCACTTCGCGAATGAGGCTCGGCGCCATCGCGCCGCCGGCTTGTGTGAGGTAACGCAACGCCGGAAACTCCATCTTGCGAATCGCGGATTTGCCGAGCAGAATCGCATACGTCGAAGGCACGCCGGAGAAGCCCGTGGTTTCTTGCTCTTGCATGGTTTTGAGCACGACGTTCGGGAACACAAAACGATTATCGAGCACCACGGTTCCGCCCGCGGCCATGTGCGTATTGAGCAGCGATTTGCCATACACATACGCGAACGGCAACACGACCATGATGCGATCACTCGCGGTCAAGCCGAGATAACTGACGATGCTGCGCGTGTTGGTCACGATATTCAGATGGCTCAACGTCGCGCCGCGCGGGTCGCCCGTGCTGCCCGAAGTGTAAATGATCGAAGCGAGATTGAGATCGACCATCGCGAGCGGCAACGGCGTGTCTGCTTGCTGCGCGACATGTTGCGAGGTGATCAGCGGCCACGGCAATGCGGTCATATCATCAGCAGTCGTGTTCTCGCTCTGCAACGCATCGAGCAGCACGACCGCGCGCAGTGCGGGAAGTTTGTCGCGCACCTCTGCGAGCACAGTCGCGTGTTTGCTCTGCGTAATGAGCACACCCACTTCGCAATCATTGAGAATGTACGCGAGCGTCTTTGCGGTCGTGGTCGAATACGCCGCGATCGTGACGCCGCCGCATTTGAGAATGCCGTAATACGCGGCAATGTATGCGCTGGAGTTTTCAATCATGAGGGCCACGCGGTCGTTGCGCCGCACGCCCAGCTCGCGCAGCATGTGCGCCACGCGATTCGCCGCGCGATCCAGTTCCGCGTAGCTTAAAGTTTCTTCACCATGAATGCAAGCCGGATGTTCCGGCGCAGTTTGCGCATGGCGTTCGAGGAAGTGATGGATGAGATAGGGGGTCATAATATCTGCAAGGCCAAATGATAAACTTGAGTGCAAGGTTTTCGTTGAAAGAATGATTGTCTGAAAATGTTCCTGCAACGGCTTGGCCGTTGCATTACAATTCTCCGCGTTCTCACAATACATGAAAACTTAGAAACCTCGGCCAAGCCGAGGTTGGAACATTTTAAGCGAACACTACATCGCAATCTGAATACTCCCCCACGGCAACACGCCCACGCTCGCGCCGTTCGGATAGCGCTCGCGCAAAAACGCCAACGCCTCTTCCCACGCGCGGAAATGGGGATAGCCTTCCCAATAAATTTTATAAAATTCTTCTGCAGTAACGCCGGGCATGAAGGCCGCGAGCAGACGATTGCCGAGGAAGCCTTTCTTCATTGGCGTGCGATAGAGGCGCTGCTCAGGTCCGAAAAGGCCGTGATGGCCCATGCCCAATGAGCACGCGCTTGCCATGAGCATCACAGCGTCGTCTTTCAAATAACTCAGCGGCGCGGTGTGATGAAACATGAGCGCGTTCTCGGCTTGCAGGAGTTCGTCGTCTTTAGGATAGGCATTGAGAATCACGACGTCGAACGGCTCTTCGGGCAATGGCGTCGCATACACCTCGCTCGCGAATTGCGCGCCCGCGCGATGCGCGGCTTCAATATCGCCCGCGAAAATGCCCGCAATCTCGCGCTTGCCATTGACCACGACGTTGATGCTGAGTTGCACGCCTGCATGCCGCGCCACGCGCTCAAACTCCGCGCGAAAGCGATTGCCTTCGAGCGTGCCGGCTTTGCCGCGCAGGCCCATCATCACGGCTTTGTGCGTCCACTCGATGCTCTCGATATTCGACAAGCCGGGCAGCACCATCTTCGCGCCGCCGCTGAAGCCCGCGAACGCGTGCGGCACCACACTGCCGAGCAGAATTTTGAAATCCGCAGCCATGAATTCCGCGTTCAATCGCACCGGCACTTTGCCCACGCTCGTGCCGAGATCGACCAACTCGCCGTGGCAATTATGATTGAACACGCGATAGTTCGCGACAATCTCTTCGCCGAGTTTTTTGCTGAGATCATCGCGCGTGAGCGCGGTGTGCGAGCCGAGGCTGATGACGAAAGAAATGTTTTCGCTTTGAATCCCACCAACAAAAAGCTCTGCGAGCAGATGCGGCAGCAAAACATGCGTGGGCGTGGGGCGGCTGAGATCGTCTACTGCGATCACAACAGATTTGCAGCCGTTGACCATTTCACGCAACGGAGGCGCGGCAATCAAGTTTTGCAACGCAGCACGCATTTGATCGGCAGAAAGAGCGCGCGCATTGCGCATGTTGCACACATGCACGCGCCAATGCTCGGGCATGTGCAACTCAAGCTCGCGATCTCCGAACCACGCGGCCCAAGGCAATCTAACTTTGGTTTCTTTAGAAGTCATTTATCCCAAAAAAATTCCCCCAACGGATAGATGAAGTCCAACGGATAAAGCATCCGTTGGGTTTAATCTATCCGCGGGTCAGTTTGTTTTTCAAGTTGCTTCCGGCTTACGCGTTCACGCGCGTCCGCTTTTCCGCGACGAACGCGACGATGGCTTGCACGGATTCAAAATTATCCGGCATCATTTCATCTTCATCGATGGCGATGCCGAATTGCTCCTGCAAGAAGCTGATAAGATCGAGCATCTTGAGCGAGTCGATCACGCCTTTGGTGAGCAGGTTGTCTTGATCCGAAAACGCAACGCCTTTGGGCGCTTGCTTTTTGAGAAAGCTGGTAACGTCGGTGTGGAGGTTCATTGTTGGTTCCTAGTTGCTGGTCACTGGTTACTGATGACTGGTCACTGGTTACTGATCACTGGTCACTGATCACTGATCACTGATCACTGATCACTGGTCACTGATCACTGGTCACTGATCACTGGTCACTGATCACTGGTCACTGATCACTGGCTGTTGGTTGCTCATTCTCATCAAAAATCCCCGCCCTGCTTTCTGATCCACAAATACATGAAAGCGGAACGGGGATTTGTTTATAGAATAATACCGACGGCGCGGTGCACTTGCAGACCTTGCATTCAGCGCAAGAGCATGAGCTTGCGGCTGTGCGTGAAGCCGTTGGCTTGCATGCGATAGAGATAAATTCCCGAAGGCGCGGGCAGGCCGTGTTCATCACGCCCATCCCAATTCACGTGATGGTATCCTGCCGCTTGTTCGGCGGAAACGAGCGCGCGAATTTCCTGGCCGGTCGTGTTATAAATTTTCACGGTCACTGCGCTCGCGCGAGGAAGTTGATATCGAATGAGGGCGCCGTGCTCCGCGTTCGTGATCCGCGCCGGATTCGGATAGCTCGGCTCCAACCGGTAGATCGAGGGAAGCGCGCCGCCGCTTTTTTCATCGACACTCGTGGGGTCCTTCACCACAACGCGGCCCGCGGCGCGCGTCAAGCTTATCTTCGCGCCGTTGGCGTTGTTGGCGGAAACTTGCGCGAGCGTGAAATTGATTTTGGCGCCGGCAAGAGCGTGCGCCAACAACTTGGCCTTCACGCGCACGACCACGCCCGTGCCGCTGACACTGCGTTGTCCGGCTTTGCGGCTGACGCCGGCTTCCACTTTTCCGGAGGGCGCATCCATGTGAGAGAAGAAGACCACTTCATTGCCCAAGAACTCCTCCGGCTCCACGGCGAGAACTTGCACGAGATCGGGGCGATCATAGTACAATTTAAAAGCCACTCCGAAGAGATTGCTCACCTCGGTGACTTTGATTTCGACGTCGAATGTTTCGCCAGGCAGTTGCTCCTCCGGCTCGATCTCGGGTTGAATGCCGCCGCTCACGCCTTCGGCTTTGGCAAGCGTTTCGACATTCGCGTTGTTCGCCGCGCCGGAATGGCTCTTGCCGAAATTGAGTCCGATCGCGAGCAGGTCCGCTTGATCGACTTTGCCGTCGCCGTCCGCGTCGGCATAAGTCGCGGGTCGCGGCCGCCACGCTAGCGCGGTTTGCGCCAGCCATTGCAAAGTGGCGTCCTTGCGCGGCTCGCCGGTGCGGCTCCAGTGCAACCCGATGGGCAACACGTCGAAAGCGTCGACGCCGCTGTCGTCGTTCGTGTCGCCCGGCCAAATCTCGGCTTCCGCGCTGTTGTGCGTGATGGTCACGTGGCGCGGCGGTTTCGTGACGAGCGCGATGGGAAAGCCGCTCGGATCATTGGCCTTCACTTCCGTGAGGGCGAATTGAATCTGCGTGCCTTCGGGAATCAACGGGCGCACCAGAAATTTTATATTGAAAATCAAAACGCCGTCGCCGTGCAAGCCGGTTGCGCCGTGCAAACGGCTGAGGGAGAGATTCAATTTGCCGTTCTCGTCGTCGACCGTGGCGAAGTGAATCGCGTCATAGCCCCACTCGCCGCCCGGAATCACGTTGTATTCGAGCGGCGCAACCACGTCCACAAACTCGGTGTGATTGTAATTCAAAACGAAGCTCAAGCCGAACAAATTGGAAACCGGCGCGAGCGCGTCTCCCGCTTTGATCGAAACCCAAAACGAAGTGTCGGCGCGTTGCGGGCTGGCGACGCCGAGAGCGAGCGCCGGATGCGCGAGATTCAATTTGGCGACAAAGGCGTCGTCGCTGCCGCCGTTGAAGCTTTCGTCGAGCGCGCCGAGCGTGGTCGCATAATTCGCCGAGCTGGTATAGCCGCAAAGATAAATGCCGCCCGCCCCGAGCAACGCGAGATCATAGGCATAATCATCGCTGCCGCCGCCGAGCAACGTGCCATATTCGAGCTTCGTTGCGTTGCGATTCAGCTTGGCGAAGAAGACGTCCACGCTGCCGTTGTGCGTTGCGTCCACGGCCTCCGTGGTCGTCGGAAAATTGGGAGAAGAGGTGTAGCCCGCGAGATACGCATCGCCTTTTTCATCCAACGCGAGGCCGCGCACGTGCTCGTCGCCGAGGTTCCCGAGAAAAGTGCTGGTCAGCAACGCATTGCCCGCGGAGTTGAGCTTCGTTAAAAAGACATCGCCCCACTCTTTCGCGCCGGCGCCGTTGAAGCTGGTGTCATATGCGCCGCTCGTCGTCGGAAAATCGCGCGAAGCCGTGCAGCCCGCAACGATCACGTTGCCGTCGTCGCGCGCAATGGCGTTGCAATCTTCTTTGCCCGCGCCGCCGAGGAAAGTGCTATAGAGCAGAGCCGAGCCTTGCGCATTCAATTTCGCGACAAAGGCGTCGTTGCCTCCGCCATTGAACGTCGCGTCGAACGCTTTGGCCGTCGCGGGAAAATTCGCGGACTCCGTGATGCCGGTGATATAAACGTTGCCTTGCGCATCGAGCACGAGGCCTTTGGCGCAATCGCCTTTTTCGCCGCCGAGCAGCGTGCTGAACACGAGCAACGGCCCGCGCGTCGCGAGCTTGGCCACGAACACGTCCTCGCCGTTATTGTGCGTGAGATCGTAAGCGTTCGGCGTCAACGGAAAGTTGGTGGAGCTGGTGTGGCCGGCGACGTAGAGATAACCCAACTCATCGAGCGCGATATCCAAGCCTTGGTCGGCGAGACCGTTGCCGCCGAGAAACGTGCTATAGACGAGTTTCGATCCCGTGGGATCAAGCCCGAGCACGAACGCATCCGAGTTGCCGCCGTTGAAGCTGGTATCGAATGCGGAAGCGGTCGTGGGAAAATTTTCGGAGTACGTCGCGCCGGTGATGAAAGCGTTGCCGCGTCTGTCCACCGCGATGCTCGCGCCCGCCTCGCCGCTGTTGCCGCCGATCACCGTGTTATACACGAGCGCGGTGCCCGCGGAATTTAATTTCGCCACGAACACGTCGCCCCAATTGCGCTCGCCGCCCGCGCCGTTCAGGCTCAGGTCGAACGCGCCCACGGTGGTTGGAAAATTCAGCGACGAAGTTTGGCCGGTGATGTACGCATTGCCAAAAAGATCCAACGCCAAGCTATAGCCGTGATCATTGCCGCTGCCGCCCACAAAGGTGCTGAACAACAACGGATCGATATACAACGTCCGGCGGTGATCGTATGCGCCGAGCGCGAATTGAAGCTCGTTCCCGTTCACAAGCCGCCACTGCGCCGCAATCGCTCGCTTGGCGGCGTCGCTCGTTTCCGCCTCCAATTGATAAACGAACGGCTTCATCTCGCGCATAAGGCCGACGCTGGTTGCAATCGTCACACTGCCGTCCTTCAGCAATCGCAAGGCCTCGGCGCTGCCTTCATAGCGGAGCCGAATCACGTTCGGATTTGCGCCCGCATGCACGATGAAATCGTATTCCAGTTGTTTGCCGTTCCCGTAATAAACGAGATCGATGCCCTCGTAGAGATTGTGATAGCGCACTCTGCGAAAGTTGGATACGTTCGCGCGCCAGCGCGAGCGTTCGTTCCCGATGAGGTAGTTGGAAATCGTCCCCGCCGGCTCTTCGGCAACGATCTCGGGATTGGCGTTCGCGCCGAGGAACACAACTTTGAGCGCGTGCGCTTTTGCCGCCGAAGTATTCGTTGCCGCGGTCGCCGACACGATTGCAGGCGTTTGCGCCAGCACGATGGTCACGCCCTCGGCCGTGAAAAAATACGTGACGCCGCCGGCCGAGCGCGCGAGATATTTGACGCTCGCCTCGGCTTGGCCTTCATTCTTTTCAAACAACAAAGCCTGCTCGAGCAACGCTTGCGGAGCGCGGTTTTCGCGCGCGCGCGAGGAATCATCGGAAAAGCTTGGTGTGATCAACAGAACGCACAAGACCGCAACGGAAAGGGGCAGGGTCCTCACGGCGCACCTCCATAAACTAGGGGTAGAAGTAAAAGGGATTTATACCGACCCATTCCGTAGGCGATTGGCCTGCTTGGTTGCTCGTAGTTCAGCAATCCTCAAGTTGCAATCTTCATTTGGCGAACGGCTTACAAACAATTTCTATTGCTGATCAGTAGGAGCAAAAAAGTTTTCTGCTTTCTCCCTTCTACCTCGCAAAGGTAGGCGCTGCGGACATGGCATGAACAAAAAGAGGCGCAGACCAGAAACGCGAGGCGGGAATTATTCCAATGAGGAAAGCGGTTGCCTCAGTGTCGAGGTTTATGGTTGTTTGTTCTATGTTGTTGGTTGTTGGTTGTTGGTTGCTGGTTGTTAGATTGCGCCCCTCTAACTTGCATTCAGAAGGAATCCTTTTAAGCACTGGAGATAAATCTTAGAGCCTGTCTGAAAAGTAGGCGACCCGATAATTCCCCCCTTGAGGGGGGTTAGGGGGGTGTTCTTGGTTATGACGAAAACACCCAGTTACATCATGATATGTTTTCAACCATTGCTTCACTTCGGCAACGACACTGAGCAACACCCCCTTGGCCCCCTCAAGAGGGGAATTTTCAGACACGCTTTTAGGCTTTGTGCCGAGCGTTGAAAAAGATTCTTTCAGAATGACAGCTTGAGGGACGGTGTTCGTTGCGTTAAATATCCCTATCGCCTACCGTCATAAACCAATTCTTGCCGTCGAGAATCGTCGCTGCGTATGAAGAAGACGGCTTCGCATACGCAATCACCGTCGAAGTCGCGTCCGCGCGATGCTTGAAGCCGAGTTGCAGCGCCTGCGCGAGCACGGGATTGTCGTTGTGCAAGCGCAGCGAGATCGTGCCGATGCCCGCCTTGCGCAAATGATAAATGAGTCCGCTCATGAGCGCGCGCATGTCTTCGTCATTTCCTTCCACGAGTAAATCGGCAACGTGCGCCGTGCCTTTGGCTTCATAGAAGAGCACGTAGCCTTTCAGCTCGTCACCGCAGTGCATGCGCAAGCTGCGCGTGCGATAAAGCGGATTTTCGAGAAAGCGCCAGGTCAAATACTCGGCATCGCGGGCGACGATCACTTTGTGCTGCGACTTCGCCTTTTCAAACACGCGCGCATATTCCTCACCAAAACGCTTTTCATCAACCAAAGAAAAAGAACATTGCGCAGCGCGGCCACGGCCCGGCGTGACAAAGTGCAAAACAGGATTCGCGAGCAACGCGAGCGCATTGGCCGCGAGTTTGTTGCCGAGCTTGTCTTGCAGTTTATTATCGAAGCGCAGCAGTGCGGCATAGCGTTCCATTTTGCCGATGGGCAGGTGGCCGACCTTTTCATGAACGACGCGCATGCGGTCATTGGGATGCGCAAAGAGAAATTGAAACTCGCCTTTGTCAACGCAGTCTTTGGCAGCGCGGCGCAGCTTCATGGCCACGCCGAGCGTGCGATAGTCTTGGTCGATGGAAAAATCCGCGCAGTTCCAGCCGATCATGATTTCGCCATTCACCAACACGCGCCGCGGAAACGCGGAAGTGAAACCGACGACGCGGCCATTGCTGTCATCAATCGCCAGCCATGCGCGGCTTTCGCCGTGCGGGTTGCGGCTATAGGCCCAATCGAAGCGCACTTGAAAACTGTCGTCGTTTTCATAGCGCGTGCGATTGCGCAAGAGGCAATCCATCATAACCTTGCGGTCGCGTTTGGGATCAGCGTCACGGATGACGATGGGCATAGGATTGGTTTGTTGGATAATTGGATTTTTGGATTAATGGATTGATGGAGTGGTGGAGTTTTGGAGTGGTGCAGCGATGAAGCGTTCGCGCTGTTGTAACGTTCGATGAGCGCTCTCTTTTCGATGTCATTCTGGAAGAACCTTCCCTAGCACTCGGCACACCTCCCAAAACAAGGTGTGTCGCAGGCACGAGGGAAGGTTCTTACAGAATGACAGCATTAAACACTACTCCAACAATCCACAAATCCATCAATCCAACGCGGCTCACTCCATCACTCCAATACTCCGCCGCTCCACTGCTTCACGCTCGGTGCGTTCGCGAAATGCCGATTGATATTCTCCCTCAACTCCGGATGAAACGTGAAGCGCTTCGCGGCAACGTCAACGTACATGCGCTCGTAGTTGCGAATCATCGTGGGCAGAGTGAAGTGCTCTTCCACGCGCTTGCGGCCGGCCTCGCCCATGGCAATGCGGCGTTTGTGATTGAGCAACAAGCCAAGAATCGCCTCGCCCATTTTTTGATGATCATTCGAAGGCACGAGCAAGCCGGTCTCTCCTTCCACCACCAGCTCGGGATTGCCGCCGACCGCGGTTGCCACGACAGGCTTGCGCGAGCACATGGCTTCGAGGATCGAGTTCGACATGCCTTCGCTCCACGAAGAGAGCACGAACGCATCGAGCGAGTGCATGATGGCCGGCACGTCTTTGCGCCAATTGAGAAAATGCACGTTCTTCGTGATGCCCAACTCTTCCGCAAGCTGCGCGAGTTCGGTTTGCATCGGGCCGTCGCCGACGAAGATCAACGCGGCCTGAGGAATTTTGTCGATCACAAAGCGCGCGGCGCGAATGAGGCATGCATAGTTTTTCACGGGCACGAGGCGGCCAATGCTGCCGATGATGGGCGTGTCCGGCGCAAGCCCCAACTCTGCGCGAAACGCTGCGGGGTCGGTTTTCATTTCAAATTTATCCAACTCCACGCCGTTGCGAATGACATGAATGCGCGCAGCGGGATAGCCGAGCTTCTGCTCCAACGTTCCGCGCAACACCTCCGACACGCACATGACTTGATCGGCCCATTGCCAAAGCCAACGCTGAATGAGCACGTGCGATTTACTCTCGGCTTTGATCAAGCCGTGCTCGCCATGCACGATGGCCGGCACGCCCGCGACTTTGGCCGCGATGATGCCTTCGAGCAAAGTGCCCCATGAGCGCGTGTGCAAGATGTCGATGCGATAGCGCCGAAAGAGTTTCGCCAGCTTGACGTAAATGCTCAAATCGCCGCCGAGTTTTTCGCCGAGTTCTTCGACGCGGCATTTCTGGCGATCCACACGCTGCAGGAGAATGCCGCCGGCGCGGAACACATAAACGTGGTTCTCGAAAATTTCCGTGGGCATGGCGTTGACGAGATTCACCATGCCGTTCTCTTTGCCGCCGACGTGCATCCAACCGGTGACGTGCGCGATTTTGATGCGGCGAATGATTCGTTTGCTCATGTGCAAAGGCCCGCCTTGAGCAACATCGGTGTCACATTAAAAGCCTTCACGCAATCCGAACTCATCCCCCGGCCCCTTCTCTTAAAAAGAGAAGGGGAGAAAAGCTTGTGCAAGCGCTGAAAGCTCTTTCTCTTCACGGAAAAGGTGGCCTTCAAAACCTCGAACCGGCTCTCCCCCTTCTCTTCCCAAGAGAAGGGGGCCGGGGGGATGAGTTCCGACAACGCGAAAACTCTTAACTCGACACCTATGCTCTTGAGGGGGTTCTTGTTGATGGCTACGATCATATTCATCATTCAAAGATTTTTCTCGGTGTTCTTATTCGCAACAGAGGCGCGAGCGACACCCTCCTGGCCCCCTTCAAGGGGGGAATTGCTGCGGGAGGATTTTTCATTCGCGGTGAAAATTGCACGCAACTCTTTTTCGACTTGGCGATCGACGGTGCTCAAATTATCCGTGGCGATCACGCGCAAATGCGGCGCACAGCTTTGCAGCTTCAAAGTATTTTCCGCCATCTGCCGCAATTCTTCTAGAGCATATGCCGAACGGCGGCGATGTGACGTTTCCGGTCGCAGCGCGAGTAGAATCGCGAGGTCGGGTTTGGGCGCGGCTTTGATGAGCCAGTGCAAATATTTTTGCTCGCGCGAAGAAGCGATGCGATAGTGCATGAAGCTGTCATAGAAGTAGCGATTCAAAACCAGCAAATGGCCGCGATGATGCCGCGCGAGAAACAAACGGAAGCGTACGATGCGCACGAGATAGCCGATAAAAAGCCGAAACGACAGGCGCTCATTCACTGCGAGAGTGCGCTGCGTTTCCGTTGGCGGAGGCGTTTGCCGCGTGGGCGAGTTTTTTGTTCCCGCGCGCTCACGCCACGGGGTAGAAGCCGGTGCGCGCAACACGCTGCGCCACGTGATGAAGCGAAAGCGCACATAATAAGGCGCATAGCCGCGCGCGCTAAGCCACCGCAAAGATTTTTTCGCATTGGTGGTTTTGCCGCTGCCCACCATGCCGGAGAACGTCACGAGCATGAAACACTCAATTGGATTGATGGATTTGTGGATTGTTGGAGTGGTGAAATTTGGGCTCGCTTAGAATCGGCTGCACTCATCTACGATATTGTCATTCTGGAAGAACCTTCCCTCGTGCTTGGAAGAGCTTTCATGCCTCGAAAGATATCGCGAGCACTAGGGAAGTTCCTTCCAGGATGACATTTCAAAAAAACTTCCATCGCGTTCGGAAAAGTTTTCATGTTCAAGAAGATGCCGCGAGCACGAGAGAAGTTCCTTCCAGGATGACATTTCAAAAAAACTTCCATCGCGTTCGGAAAAGCTTTCATGTTCAAGAAGATGCCGCGAGCACGAGGGAAGTTCCTTCCAGGATGACATTTCAAAACGCAGTATAGACCATCGCCCTCTCATCAATCCATCAATCCATCAATCCACAACTCCAACACTCCAACGGTTACACGTCGCGATCGGCCTGCGTCATGAACCAGTTCTTTTCATCATGCACCGTTTGCGCGAGAGGCGAATTTTTCGCAGCATAAACCGCGACGCCGGCGTCTTTGCGATCTTGAAACCAAAAGCCGAGCTTGCGCGCCTCCCGCACGATCTCGCTCGTATACATGCCGCGCACGGCGAGCGTGGGGATGCGCCGCGCTCGCATCGCACGCATGAGCTGCACGAGCAAGCTGCGCAGCATGCGCGTCTCGCCGTCAATGAGATAGTCTAGAATGCGCGCGGCGTTGTTCTCAATGCCAATGATGGCGTAGCCGCAAAGCTTGCCTTCGCGCTCGCAACGATAGATTTGAACATCGCGCACGAGCGGATTTTGCACGAAGCGCCAGTGCAAAAACTCGGCGTCACGCACATTGAGCACGGCTTGCCGTTTGGGCACGCGCGCAAACAATTCGTCGAACTCGGTGCCGAACTTTTTTTCAGATTGCAATCGCAAACGCCACGGCGCAGAAGCACATCGCAAGCTCCATTGCAGTGGCGGAAAAATATTCGCAACACCGGCGAGGCCGCGACTCGCGAGATTGCGCCCGACAAATTTTTCTACAAAAGGATCGAGGCGCAAAATCGCGCCGTGGCGGGCGAATGTGCCGATGGTGTGATGCCCGATTTTTTCCAACACGGCGCGCATGCGATCCACGGGGTGCGAATAGAGCAACGACATCTCGCCGTTATTTACCGACGCTTGCACGGCGCGCCGCAATTTAATCGCAACACCGAGCGTACGAAACTCCGTGTCGATGGAAGTATCGCCGCCGTTCCAGCCGAGCACTTGCTTGCCTTGCACGAGCATCTTGCGCGGAAATGCAGCGACCATGCCGATGGTGCGCGAAGAGGCTTCATCAATCGCGAGCCACGCCCGCGGCTGCCCGAAAGGATTTTGATAATACGACCATTCGAAGCGTTGCTGCCGCAATTCATTGTCGCCATGCTCGCGATTGCGCAGCAACGTATCAAGCAACAGTTTGCGATCAGCGCGCAAATCGGCTTCGCGTATGATAATGCCCATCGCGCCTAAAGCTTTTTGGCTTGAATGATGTATTGATTGGCAAGATAGCCGAGCGGGCCGCGGCGGAAGCGTTCGAATTTTTGGCCCCACGTCGAGCAGAACTCGCCGTACTTGCGTTCAAGCAAGCGCGGGAAAACTGCGAAGTGATAGAACGAATGATCCGTGGGTGCGAGGCCGGCCTCGCGCAATTCGCGCTTCAATTGCGCGGGAAGATGACGCTTGCCGGGAATGCCGCCGTTGGGCGGCAACGAAAGCAGCGCGCGCACGGCTTTGGTTGCGGCGTTGATGCCGGCGCCGAGCACGGGCGCGGATTCAAGCAAGTCGCGGCCCGTGGTGATGGGGCGCGAGAGATTCACTTTGTTGCGCACGGAGAGAATGATCATGCCGCCGGGCTTGAGCACGCGGCTAAACTCGCGAAAAGATTTTTTATCCGAACGCAAATATTCGATGACGCCCGCGGCGAGCACGAGGTCGAAAAAATTATCCGGAAACCCGAGCGCTTCGATATCGCCGACGAGCAAGCGCGGTTTGTAGTTCGGCAAGTTCTCGCGCAGCAGCTTGCGCGTGGCTTGCACCATGCCCGCAGCGATGTCGAGGCCATACATTTCATAGCCGCGACGCGCGAGGTCGAGCTGCATCTGGCCGCTGCCGCAACCCACTTCCAACACGCGGCCGCTCGTGCCTTGAAGCATTTCCAAAAAATATTTGTGGCGAATGGCAATGTCGGGATACTTCGCGCGCTTGCCGGCGAGTTGATAATTGCGCTCGTTGTAAACGTGCGAAATCGAGCTGAAATGCTCCGCGACTTCGTTCTTCGAAACGGTTTCGGTGTTGGGTACTGAGGACATCGCGTCTCCGTAGAAAAGCATTGAAAATTGACAATTGAAAGTTTGAAATCCGACGGCATGTTTTTTTGAATAGCGCCCTCTAAATGTCATTCTGGAAGAACCTTCCCTCGCGCTTGAGACTCCTTCCCAAATGGGATATGTCGCGAGCACGAGGGAAGTTTCTTCCAGAATGACAACTCTGAGTGTAGCGCTAGTGCATTGTTACCCTGATTTATTAGAGTCACCCTGAGCGAAGTCGAAGGGCGTTATCATGGTTCGACTCCGCTCACCATGACTAAAAACTAACGTAACAGTGTACTAGATATTCTTAAAAATCTTCTTCAACCCGCCCCACACGCCGCTCACCTTTGCCAAGAAGAAATTAAAATCGTTGCTGCGCACGATGTTGAAGCGGCGCAGCTCGAAGCGGTCGGTGCGATGATTGTTGAAGCCGGGGATCAAAGTGACCGCGGCCGCATAGCCGAGTTTGTGCAAGAGTTCTTTATCGCGCGAAGTGAAATCGCGAGGCCCGCCGTTGGGATAGCAGAAGAGCTCGCACTTGCCGTCCAATTCCGCTTCAATCAACTTTTGCGACATCGACAACTCGAAGTGCGCTTCCGCTAAGCTCAACGTGGACATGATCGAGTGCGTGTGCGTGTGCGAGCCGAGCGTGATGCGTTTGTCGAGCAAGCCGCGCGCTTCTTTCCAGCTCATGAACGCGTAGCGCTCTTCCAAATTTTTCCCGCTGCGTCTGGCCGCGCCGATTTTTTCCGCCAGCTCAACAATGCTCGCTTCGCGCTCTTTGGGCGGCAATGCCTTGAGGTGCGTGCGAATCACGTCCGAGGCGATGATGCGGTCGCGCGCCGTGGCCAATGCCAATTCGCGCGCATTGCCGTCGATCTCAAATGTGACCGCGGGCTTTTCGGCGCTTTGCAAGAGCCAGTCGACGCGCTCGGTCCACAAGCCGAGCTTCTCGCTGTCGATGAACGTCGTGGTTAAAAAAATCGTGGCCGGCAGTTTATACTTTTCCAAAATCGGCGCGGCCACGGTGACGTTGTTGCGGAAGCCGTCGTCAAACGTGAGCGCGAGCGCATATTTCGGCAGCGCTTCTTTGGCCGCGAGGCGCCGCACCAATTCCGGCAACGCCATGACGTGGTAATGGCGCGCGACATACGCCATTTGGCGCTCGAACATTTCCGCGCTGACGGCATTGCGATTCGAGTAATTGTCGTCGCCGCCGTGCATGACGCCGTGATAGCACAGGATCACGGCTTGTTTGCGATGCCGCCACTTCGAGAAGGCATAGAGGCCGAGCCCGCGCAGCGCGAGATAGAGAGTCTTTTTGATTAACATGCCAAAGCTCACAGTCGTGAGATGTTCGTGAGGCGCCGGCGCATTCATGAACTGTCCTGGAGAAAGAATCCTTTTATGAACTGGGAAATATCTCCAGCGCTTAAAAAGATTCCCACGAAAATGCGCTCGTCGTAACGCCTTCAGGCGTCGGATGTCCATGGGCTAAAATGCCTAAAGGCATCACTACGAACTTGCGTTTTCATCGTGCGCGGGCGGCCAAGCGGCCATGGCAAATCCTTCTGAATGACGACGTTTTGTTCAGCGCACCGGCGTTGAAGCGCGCGCGCCCGCGGGCGCGAAGTTTTGCGGCGGCTTGAAATTCTGCTGCAGTTTTACTTTGAGCGGCGCTTCTTCGATTTGCGCCGGCGCTTGGGCGCGGCTTTGTTTCAAGTGCAGATTGTAAACGATGCAACTGAAGGCGATGAACCAATACAGCGTGTCCAAATCATTATAGCTGTGCGTCCAGATGCCCGCGGTGATGCCCATCAAGCCAAGCTCGAATGAGAGCGCGTAAAGCTGCAAGCGCGTGGGCGGTGCGCCGCTCTTCATGGTCTTGCGCACTTTGCGGAAGTAGAGCCACGTGATAAAAAAGCTCGCGATCCAAATGACGAAGCCGAGGACGCCGAACTCGGCCATGACTTTGAGATAGCTGTTGTGCGCGTCGCGCGTGCCGAGATCGGTGAGAAACTCTTCCGACATGTAGTGCATCGAAACGTCGGAATAGTTGTTATAACCCACGCCGTGCGGATAGTCCGCGATGATGGCGAAGCTCGCGTCGTTGATGGCGAAACGCGAACGCGCGGAGCCTTCGGTTTCCGGCGCGAGAATCGAGGCCATGTCTTCCCAATACTCCGCGGGCGTGAGATAAAAAATAAAAATGGCGGCCGCGGCGGCAATGGGCAAAGCGGCTTTGAAACGAATCGAGCCGGGCGCGAAAATGAATAGAAACGCCATCGAGGTCACGAACATGACCAACGTGGAGCGGCTGCCGGATTCGGCGTTCGGCATGTAATTCAACACAAAGGGAATGATGAGGATCACATACAAACGCTCGCGCCATTTGCCAAAGAGCGCGAGCAGAATGAGCATGGGCATGAACATCATGAGGTGCGCGCCCGTGCCGCCGGTGGCGACTTCGGCTTCTTCAATATTGACCCAATCCCACTCCACGCCCCATTGCACCATGAACGACACGTACCACATGCCGGCGAACATGACGTACAACAAGATCGTCAGCTCTTTCTCGGTCTTCACGATCTTGGTCATGAACCATGAAAAGAGCACGATCTTCGCAAAGTCAATCGCGCTGTCAAACGCCTTCGCCGCATCAGCCGCGGCCCAGGCACTGGTTAAAAACGCCATCCCTAAAAACGCGAACATCCACTTGATCGGCGGCTGCGGCTCGGCCGGCTCTTTGTTCAGTTCTTCGCCGTTGAGGAGGTACGAAATAATGAGCACGATCGTCAACACGAATTGAAAGCGAATCTCCTCCAAGCCGGCGCCGAGCGCGCGCAGGTTCAAGTGGAAAAACGTGACGTTCAATAAAATGCCAATGAACGGGCGGCGCAGCGTCCAAAAACAGCCAATGATCAAGATCAAAATGGCGATTGCAGCACGAAGAGACACGGCAAATACTCTGCGAAATTCATCGGAACGGGAGGTGGATTTGCTTGCACGAAAGCTCGTTGTTTGTACCCGCACTAGGCCGTGACAGCGTAAAATTTTCGGCGCCGACTTGCCGGCCACGACGTGCTCATGGCAAAGCTTTCACCACCAGCTCCGGTTGAAAATTTTCACACTCGCGGCTCGCAAAGGACACCGGGTAAAAGCTCGAACCGCGCAATGCGAAGTTATAAACGCCATTGCCGTTGACGTGGCCATCAACCACGAGCGGATGCCAGCGCCCGGCTTTTACTTGCTCGAGTCGGGCTAACGCTGCGCCCTGCATGCGAGGCTGCGAGCGCCACGTGACGTTCATTTCCTCCCACGGCGCATTCAGCTCGCGCAGGATGCCGTCGAGCCTGCCGGACTGCCGGCCATATAAACGCAGAGTCGCATGTGTGATTTTGCCGTTCACGCCGGCAACGGTGAAACGCAAATAGCATCTCCAACTCATGCCGGAAGCGAGATGCACGAAGCCGTAGTTCCCGAGATCGCGCGTCGTGCCGAAGAACCCGGCGCGCTCGACAAAAGTATCGGCGCTCGGCTGAAAGAGATAAAGTGCGCCGGGCAACGTTGTAAAAGTGAAGTCGGGTGATGCGGTGAGGTGATCGACGTCATCGCGCGCGACGATGCGGTAATGATAAGTTTGATTCGGTGTGAGCTGCGTCAGCGTCGTTGAAAAGTTTTGCTCGGGCGGGCCTAGTGTCGGCGTGCGCCGGCCATATGCGGTCGTGAGGCCATATTCGACATAGCACACCGCCGCTTCATTGGTGGCCCATTGCAGCCGCGCGGCATTGGCATAACGATTCGCCGCGCGTATGTTTTGAATTCGCGGCGGCGCGACGTCGTTCGCCGGCTGCATTTCCGTAACGGTGAGATCGGAATAGATCGGCCCGAGCGGCGCGAAGTATTGGTTGTGATGAAAGTTCGTGATATAGTCGCCGCTCACTGTGCGATCACGGCCCAGATAAACGTAGCGCAATTGCATCGGCCCTTCGTGCGTGTGTTCCACCACCAATTCGCCGTTGCGATAATAACGCAAGCGCTTGCCCGACCAAACCATCTTGATCTGATAGGTGGCCTCGCGCCGCCAATCGTCTCGCACGGTGGTTTGGTGTTCGTGCCGGTTGTCGGAGTAGGACAGCAGCTTGATGCCGGGCGTGAAATTATAGCCGGTGTGAAAATCCCACAGCGTTTCTTGATTCTCGACGGATTGATGATTGCCCCAAGGATTGCGAAACATGCTGATGACATGATGCCGCTCAAACGCATTTTGTTCGCTCGGCTTGAAGTTGCGCACGTGAACCGTGAGCGCGCCGTTCTCGACGTACCTGCCGAGATCGTAAACGAGCATGTCTTCTTTGCTCGTCACTTGCCATCCGCCGGCCGCGACAAATTGCCCGCCGTGGCGTGTGCCCATCGTCGTTGTCTGAAGCGCATCTTGCAGAACGATGCGCTCAACATTTTCTGGCGCGAGTGCTGTGCCCCACACGCTCATTAGATGGATGAGCGCCGCGGCCACATCGTGATAGAAGTCCCGAAACATGTTTTTTCCCCGTGCCGAGTGACACGTTGTTGAGCAGGATTGACGAAGCGCCTAGTGTGCTGTTACTTTAATTTTCGTAATCCTGCCCCCTGTGGGGCGTTGTCGCAACCACAAATTTATTGTTTTAAACAGCGCCCCACAAGGAGGGCGGGGCTACGAAATCAAGAAGAGGCCGCGAGTCCCAATCTCCCCAACACGCCGTTGACTTTCTTGCGCAGTTTGCCGGTAAATTTTTGCAAGTCCTGCGCGGACTCCAGCCAGAGCGCCACGACGCGTTTGGGTTTGACCAACCACAACACGCCGATATAAGTGACGCTGCCGATGATCGTCATGCCGATCATCGCGGCCAACGCCGGCAAGCGCAATATGCTCTCCGACACATACTTTGAGCCGAGCATGGTCGCGGCCATGATCAAGCCGCTGTAGAACGCGGGCATCTGCGGCGCGAGATATTCGCGCCAGCCGCTGATGCTCACTTGCTTCAGCAAATTCACCATGAGGAACATCACGATGATGGAAACGATCACCACGGCGAGAGAGACGCCGACGATGCCGTATTGCACGCCGATATAACACGCGACTGCCAGCAGCGCAAATTCCACCAAGCGCCGAAACGCGGTGTGGCGCACGAAACCCGTGGCCGTGATCACGGAATTGAGGAAGGGATCGATGGAACGGAGCACGCCGGCAATACACATGATTTGCAGCGGCAGCGTCATCGGCAGCCACTTCTCGCCAAAGACGACTGCGACGAATTCCTTCGCGACGATGAGCATGCCGATGAGCAAAGGATAGCTCACCAATGAAACCGCGAGCACGGCCTTCTCAAAACCGGCGCGGACTTTTTCGGGCTGATCTTGCACGCGCGCGAAAGCCGCGAACATGACCGAGTTGATCGAGCGCGTAATGCGGCGCTGCGGCAAGCGCATCAAATCGAACGCGCGAGTGTAATAGCCCAACTGTTGCGCATTGAGATAACGGCCGATGATGAAGTAATCGACGTTGTCCGCCATTTCGCGGCACATGTTGCGAAAGAAGACCCAGCCGCCGAAACGAAACAACTCTTTGCTCGCCTGCAAATCGAACTTGAGCGAAGGCCGCCAATGCGCGGCGCGCGAAGCCAAGATTGCCGAGAGGGAAATGGAAACGATCTTACTGTAGATCAAACTCCATACGCCCAAACCCGCGAGCGCCATGCCCACCGAGGTTGCAATCTCGACGAAACGCTCGATGATTTGAATCTTCGCCTGCGCGCCAAAATTCATTTGGCGGTCGAGCATGGTCGTGCCGGGGTTGGAGAAGCAATCGAGAACCATGTAGAGCGCGATGACCGGCATTACGGCTCGCAAACGAGGCTCGTGGAAAAATTCCGCCAGGTAGGGCAACGCGGCCATGACGATTCCGAAGAGTGAAAGCTTGAAGAGCAAATCCATAATGAAGAGCGTGTTGACGTGCTCTTCGCGCACTTCTTCACGGCGCTGTACGAGACCCATATTGAAGCCGAACTCGCCGAGCTTAGTGGCAAACCCGATGACCATAGTCCCCATTTGCACCAAACCGAAGTCCGAAACTTCCAGTAAGCGCGCGAGCGCGACGCTGCCGAAGAATTGCATGAACGTGCCGCTGAACTTCGACATCGTGGCGTAGAGGATGCCGAGCTTCGCCTTTTCGGAAACGCTTTGAGGTTTTTCAGACATGATTTGGTTTTAAGTTTCCGCTGCAAATGTTGACATTCGCGGGAAAAATTCTATCTTGTTGCCGGCAACGATCATTTAGGAGTGACGGATTTTATGACCAAGCAAGAGCACATTGAGTATTGGCTGGCAACGGCCGATCACGATTATGAATCAGCTCAAGACTTCTTCCAAACCGGAAGATATGATTGGTGCTTGCTGGCCGTGCATCTTATGATTGAAAAGCTTCTCAAAGCCTTTTGGGTTCGGGACTCAGAAGAACCGGTTCCTTATATTCACAAACTTCCAAAGTTGGCAAAAGGAACTCTTCTCAACTTGTCTAATGAACAGATCCAGTTTCTTCAAGTAATCGAAACTTTCAACATTCTAACGAGATACCCTGACTATAAACTGGCCTTTTATAAACGTTGCACGAAGGAATTTACTTCGGCATGGTTTCATAAAGGCACGGAGCTTTATCAATGGCTACTCTCCCAGATCAAATCAAAGCAACCGTCATCGAGTTGATTCGTCAACTCAATGCCAACGATTTACCCATAAGCCAAGCTTACATATTTGGCTCCTACGCGAAGGGGCTTCAAACGCGGTGGAGCGATATCGATGTTGCCTTGATTTCCGACAGATTTGAAGGCGATTTCTTCAACGATCGAAGTAAGGTCATCCCTTACGTCGTTAACATCGAGACCGACATCGAAGCGCATCCCTTTCGTCCGGAAGATTTTGGCGCAGGCAATCCCTTCGTCGAAGAAATCCTCAGGACCGGAGTTCGCATCGCTTGAAAATTCGCGGCTGAAACTTGGGAGATCAACATGACCAAACAAGAGCACATTGAGTATTGGCTGGCAACAGCAGCTCATGATTTAGACGCAGCTCAAAGCTGCTTCGATGGCGGCAAATACCTTCCCTGCATGAATATCTCTCATGTCGCCCTCGAGAAAGCCCTTAAAGCAAATTGGGTGCGCGATTCGGAGCAGCCAGTGCCGCGAATTTATGATCTTCGCGAAATTGCCAATGGGATGCGCTTGCATTTATCCAAAGAACAAAAGCAATTCTTGTCTGATCTGGCGATCTTCGATTTCGAAGCTCCCGAGGTCGATTATGAATTCAAAGCGTTGAAGCTTTGCACGAAGGAATTCACGGACGAGAATTTCACCAAAGTCAAAGAGCTTTACCACTTCTTGATTTCCCAGCTTCAATTCGAGCCTGCGCGAAAGGCTCGCGCTGACGCTTAAAAGGATTATGAGGTAGCGCAGGCTTCCAGCCTGCGTATGCATCACTTGCAGACAAGAGGTCTGCGCTACATTTCACGGCTTCAACGCCTGCAACACCCTCGTTAAAAACCTCCTCTTGAAATCCTCCTTCGTCGTCTCCACACTCACACTCGTATCCAACGTTTGCAAATCGAAAGTTTGGCGCAGCTCGTGATAGCTGCGGCGGATGTAGTCGAGCTGGCTCACTTCGAATTGCGGCTTGCGCGCGAAGATCACTTCCGGCGTGGCATCCAAAAGAATTGCCAGATCCGGTTTGGGATAACGGCGGCACAGCCACGCGCGGAGGCGCCGATGATTTTGCAGCGGCCGATTCTTGTAACCGATCATCAGGTCGTAGATATAGCGATCCGCGAGCACGATGCGGCCGCGGCGCAGCTTCGGCAAGACCAGCGCGGCGTAGCGAAACCACAACTCGAAGGCGAGCAAGAGATAGAAAAGCGAGCCTTTCACAAAGTGCGCGAGCCGTCGCGCAGCGCCCGACTGCAGCGGCGAAACCTTTCCGTTTTTTTCTTTCGGGCTAAAGGGCTTGATGTTGAGCTTGCGCATGATATCGTGCAGCGGTAGTTTGTGCTGTCCCCAAGGGCCGAGATAAACAATGTCGGTCGCAATGGTCGCACGGCGAAACTCTTCGTGCAGCGCGCTCGTGATCGAGCTTTTGCCGCAACCGTCCGGGCCGATGAAGGCGATGAGCGCGCCGCGTTTTTGGCCGAGCCATTTTTCGAGAGGCTCGCGCAAACGGATTTGCAGTTGCCGCACCGCATTCATCTTCGGGCGCCGGTGCAATTGCGCTAAAATGCGGCGGCGGTATTTCCCCACGCGCGCCGGCTCGCGCGTCAAAGCCACAAACTCGGCCCGGGCTTCCATGAAAATTTCTGCGAGGCCATAGCGGCGTAAATGCGCAACAATATATGTTTCATCCAAACGCGACTCGAACAATGCAAACAAACGGTCGCGGTGCTTGGTTTGAATCTCGGCTTTGCCGAGCACGTTGTGCAGAAACAAAGTCAACAGCTCGTCTTCGAGGCTGAGATGGAAGTAACGGCCTTCCTGCCGGCGGCGGCCGAGGACGAGCTTCGCATCCAGGTATTCCAGGCCGCGATAAATCAGGCGCTCGTGCAAGTCGATGATCTGCGGGCCGGATTCATTCCACAGCAGCAAAACTTTTTTGCCGGGATTCAAACGCCCGGCCTTGAGCAGGCGAAAACCTTGTCGGCCGGCGATCCGCAAAAATTCCGTGAGGCGAGCACGATCGATCAAAAGGTCCAAATCGCGGATGCCGGGGGTTTCGGGGTGATCACGCAGCAGGACGTGGGGAATCTCGCGCGCGGCGAGCGCATTGAGCAGTGTGGGAAACAAAGCGGCCTTCAAACCACGACTCCAGCTCGAGGTGATAATAGTTCTTGTTCAAAGAGTGTGAGAACTTCGGAAACCTGCCGCCGCATGAACTTCGCGTCCGCGCGTTTGGAGGAGCCGAGGTAACCGCGCATGCGAAAGAGCCAATACAACGTCACGATTGCCGGCCAATCTTCCGGCTCATAGCCGTGCAGCTCCGCGGCTTGACGAAAGAACCCGCGTGCCGCACCCTCCGGCGCGCGAATCAAGCGCAGCGCAATCGCGGGCGGCGCTTCTTGAAAAGAGCGGGCATCCAAACGCACGAAGAAGTGCAGCACGTCGAGCAGCGGAATGGAAAAAAAATCCGCGAGGTCCCAGTCGATGAGGCCGCTCACTTTTTGCGCGCCGGGATCAACGAGTATGTTCTTGATGGAGAAATCGCCGTGGACGATGCCGAGGCCAAGCTCGCGGCCCGCAAAAGTTTTGTGCCAGTGTGCCACGACGCGCTGCAAACGTTGCCGATCGTTCGGCTCGAGCTTCAGCCACGCGAGCATGCGCTCGCTCAGATCGACGAACACGCTTTCGAAAAGGGGCGCGGTGATCTTGACGCGGCGCGACATGCGCTTTTGCACGGCGAACCAAAGAGCAAACACGTTGTCGATGAGGGCCGGGCTTCTCTGCGCGGCCGGAAGTTGATCGATCGAGCGTCCGCTCAAAAAACTTTCGAGATAAAAAGCCTGCGTCTCGAAAACGCCTTCGGCCAGGCTTTGCGGAAAAAATTGCCGATACTCCGGCTGCAATGCTTTTGCTTGTGCCAGCCGCACGAGATGATTCGCATTTTCCCGCATGCGCGCTTGCGCTTGGGGAATGAGCGGAAGCTTCAACAAAGCCGGAGCCGCGGCATGATCGCACGCCAGCTCGATTTGCACCTTGCCGCCGGGCAGCACGCGATATTGGCGTCCAACCTGCCACGCGTGCGCGCCGCCACGGTTCAGATGAAACAACAAGCGCTGTAAAAACGAGGGGGCCGCATTCGCATTGCTGAAGCGGAGCAAAGTATGCTCGGCCGGCAGCGGCTTTTGTGCGCGCAAATTTTCAAAGATATCGTTCTGCTTCTTCCATTTGAAAGGGAGCACGGCATACTTGGGCGCGGAAAAATGCGGAACCAGGCGCAGCTCGCCTTGATAGGACGGCGCCCGCTGCGCGAGCATTTCCGGCAATTGCGCGACTTTCATGAACACGCTCGGCGCAAAGAGCAAGCGCAAACCGGAAGGCAGGTCCTTGGTTGCAAGGTGGGTGCGCCAACGTTCCAAAAAATTTTTCCCGCGTCGCGTGATTTTCAACCGAGGCACCTCGCGCGCGACAATCCACCACTCCTCCTCACCATCTTGAATCATCGCCAACTTGGCGAGCAAGGCCGGCAAAAGCGTTTGCTGCGGCGCAACACGATCCGACAATAAAAAAATCGCGGCGTAGGCGGAGACGAGATCTTCACCGGAGCGCAGAAAACCCAGGTTCGAAATGTTCTTCGCGGCGGCGACTTCCGCGAGCAGAGCCTGCTCTTCCGCGTTCGGGCCGATGACGTCAACACGGGAAAAATGGCGCGCCAGGCTCAACGCGCAGGCGCTATAGCCTGACATGTAGAGCAAAGCAGGCCGGGCAGAATCCAGTCGCGCAAAAAACTTCCACGCCGCGGTCAACTCCATGACCGTGTCTTTGAGCAAGAGCGTCCGCAGCGGTTCGGGCAGGCTCTTGTGCAAATGATCGAAGCGCGGAGTAGATTTCATGTCGTTGAACCGAGTGCTCACGTTCGCTTCATTTTGCCGCGGCGAGGGCCGTGCGCAAAGCATTTTCTTTCTCGCGCCACAACTCGTGGCGTTCTTGTCGTTGCGTTTGTATCGCGGTTTTATATTCGGGCCAAGACGCTTGCAATTCGCACACGGCGTTGACGATGCTCTGCGGCGAGTTGTCCACGAAGAGCGCGCCCTTGCTGAAAGTCTCGCGCAGAATCGGCCAGCTCGAGGTAATGATCGGCGTGCCCAAGGCCATGGCTTCATAAGCGCCGCGCTGCATGGTGTGATCGCGCGTGGTGAGCACCATCACCGCATGGCTGTCGCGCACCAATCCCGCATAAAGATCGAGCGCGAGAAAATCCGTCAAGCGCACGTTCTCGGGTTTATTGTTCAGCAAGCGCGGCGGCGCGTCTTTCACTTTGCCGGTCACGTAGAAATCGACTGCGCGCAGCTCCGCAGCGGCTTGCCAAATTTCATCGAGCGGCTCGTCGGGATTGTAGCTGCAAATCACCGCGATGGTGAAGCGGCCATTGACCGGGAAAGCTTTGATCTTGTCGAACCGCACGGGCAAATCGCCGATCACAATGAACGGCGCGCTCCAAGCTTCGACTTGCTTGGCAAGATGGGCATTGGTGACGATGTTGGTCAGCGCGCGGCGATAGAGGCACGCATTGAGAAAGAGCAACGGCTTCCAGCGCGACATGGTGAAGGCCGCAGTGTGCGTGTCGGTGATATAACCGGCGCGAAAAATTTTGCAATAGAGATAAACCGGCACGCAGATGAACACCGGCGGCACCATTACCAACACAATGCGCGGGCGCTCGCGGCGCAACAGCTTCCACGTCATGAACATTTGCGCGAGATACTTCAGCCAAACGGTTGCAGCGCGGCTGCCGAATTTTGCCGCGTAAATCATTTTCGAGCTGCCGCCGAGCAAGCGCGCAATCGTATCGCTGCGGCTGCAGTTTTCCGCCCACGAGATGAAAAGGATCTTTTGCGCAGGCGCTGCGTTTTGTGAATCCACCTCGAACTCTTTTTAGAAATGTCCGTTCGTCGCTTCGCTCTCCAGCCAATCGGGATCGGCCGAATGATGCTCGTGGTATATGTGTGGTGGGGCGTGCGTGCCGTGCGGATGAAGTTTCCGCTCGAAGGCCTTCACCGTTTCATCTTTGCTGAAACGGCGATATAATTGCTCGACGCGCGCCGCGCTTTTTTCGTCGCCTTTGGCGAGATAGGTTTTCATCATCTCGTGATAGGCCACCGGGTTTTCCGGATCGATGCGCAGCGCCCGTTTGAATGAGCGCATGGCGCGCTCGTAATCACCGAGCAAATGATAGAGCCTTCCGATTTCGATGCGAAACTCACGGTCACGGCGCGCCGCATCGGAAGCCTTTTTCACCGAGTTGAGCGCTTTGCGATAGTCGCCTTCGGCTTTGTGCGCCATGCCGAGATAATAATGTGCGCGCGCCGATTCTTTCGAGCGCTCCGCGATTTTTTTGAATACTGCTTTGGCTTCGCTCGCGCGTCCGGTGCGGAGCTGAACGATTCCGAGATTGATTGCAAAGTCGTCGTTGTCAGGGGCGAATTGCAGCGCTTGCACAAAAGCATATTCCGCCGCAGTCAATTCATTCTGCCGCAACAAGCCGAGCGCATAATTTTGCCAGCGTTCCGCTTTAGACTCGGCATTCGCAGTGTCGTTGAGGCTTTTGTGATTGCCGCTCGCCGTGATTTGCAAAGCCGCCTCGGCGCGCGCCATTTCAACGATGGGAAGCGTGATCGCCCCCTCCGGGGTTTTGCCGCCGAGCGCTTGCCGCACGGACGGGTCGTTGAGCCATTGGAAATGCGCCGGGTGATATTTGCGATAGTTCAATTTGGTAATGACCTGAATGCGCTCGCCGCAATCTTCCGGAATCTGCACGCGATAACGCACGACCTCGGCGCTATTCGGAGGGAGCAGGTTGATATATGCCGCCGCACGCGCCTCCCAACTGCGCTCGTGCGAGGTGCGTTGGCCCGTGCTATCGACCATCTCCACGCCGTAAAAATGCGCAGCCGGATCGACTTCCTCATGGCGCGTAGCGCCGCTCCAGAAAATGAGCTTGCCGCCTTCATCTACCAACTTCAACTCGAGCCAGGCTTGCGCCATATCCACAGCGCCGGCCGGGAAAAAATGCCCGATGTCTTGCGAGCGCACCACGACTTCGAGACGCAGCGCTTGGCCGCGTGTGATCGCCGCAACGCGATCTTCCAACGGAACAACAACCGCAGAGTCACGCGTAAAAAAATTCTGGCTCAAAGGTTCGTTTTGATTCGCGATCAACGTCGCAACTTGCACGTTATCGTGTCGCGCTTCCCCCGCGGGGTGTGGCACCATCGTAGGCGCAGGTTCAGCGCTCACCGCGAACACGTCGAGCGAGATGCGATTGTCGCGCAGAAAAGCGATCGTTGCTTGCAAGTGCTGCTCATCATGATTGAGCGTTGGCAGCAAAGTATTCGCGCCGAGAAAGCGATGATCGCGCACGAAACTCTTGCCGTCTTGCGTGGGCACATAAGGCAGATGGCAGGTGACGCAATCCTTCCGCTCTTCCGCGCGGACGAAATCACGGTCGCCTTGCCCGAAACTGCTCGCTTGCCAGCTATCGTAATCATTCATGATTTGCAGCCAGCGCGCTTGATTGATCGGCGCGTCCGTGTGCGCTTTGTGGCAGGAAGAGCAAAACGCGCCGTTCTCATTGCGATGAAACGGCTGCCGAAAAGTGTCGCGGTGCGGCGCTGGATCGAGGTGTACGAACAGCGAATAAATGTTTTTGACGAGAGGGTTCTTGCTTGCGAGCATATCGAACAGAGCAGGCTTTTCGATGATGAACCCTCCTTGTCCCATCGTGCCGCGCACTTCGGTGATCGCATGACAAACCATGCACGAGATGCCCGCGTGCGCGGCGGGTGATTGCGCGTGTTGTACGGCGGGCGCGTGGCCCTCGCTGCTCAACAAAGCCGCGGGCGCATGGCATCCCGCGCACCATTTCGTTGAAGTCGCGCCTGCGTGTTGCTCCGCTTCGACCGTCGCTTTGCGATACCAAAGGTTTTTGTAATCGGAATAACGGTGCGCCGAGCTTTGCCATTGGCGGTAAATGTCGGGATGGCATCCCGCGGCACCGCAAGTTTCCGGTGTCAGCATGAAATCCGCTGCTATCGTGTTTTGCTCGTGCGTTGCAATGCTGGAAGGATAAAAAGCGCCTTGTTCGCCGCCCATCGCTTCCCCGGCCATGCTCGCCGGAGCAGAGTGTGGATTATGAATGCGATCATCATCATTGATGAAGACGAGTTTATAGGCCGCCACCAGAATCGGAATGCAGACGCCGGCGGAAGTGCAGATGAGCAAATAGCGGCCGGCCGTATTGATCGGATTATCGATGCTGATCTGATGGCCGACGCGGCGAATGGAAGCGACGAGAAAAACGAGCCCGCAAAAGCACAGGCCGATGTGCGAATAGAGCAGCCACGTCGATTTCTGCTGCACGCCGGCGAACGTGAGATAAAGGCCGATGATCATGCCGGCGGCGAACAATCCAAACCCGGCGTATCCGGTAAACAGGCCGGCTTCTTTGCCGGCGTGCGCCTCGCGCTTTAAGTATCGCCAGCCATAAATCAAAACCGGAACGAAGAGCAGCAGTCCCAGCGCAACGTGCAGGAAGACGTTAGAGAGATAAAAAATGGAAGCGTCGGAGAAGGACAGCAGGTAGCCGCTGTTCGGTATGAGCAGAAGAATGCCGATGAGGATCCATTTTTCCGGGCGAAATTGTTTCGACTCTTTTTCAGCCATCGTCATCACGTATCAAAAAAAGGTTTCCGCCCGGAGACGCGCGCGCCGCTGTTGCAAACGCACCCTCCGGCCACAAAAACGCTTACAAGGTTTGTACGGCGACGCCAAACTCACGCTGAAAAGTTTCGTTTACTTCCGGCGTCAAGCTCGCGCCCGCGGAAAAGCACAAACGCAGCGACTGCACGGAACGTTTTTTATCCGCGGGCGCGTCGAGCAGCTTGCCGAACATTGCCGGCAAGCCGGGGTAAATCGTAACGTGCTCGTCCATTAATGCTTGCACGACGGTGGCTTCGTCAAAGCGTTCCAACAAAATCAGCTTGGCGCCGCTCGTAATGGCCGCAAACAAACCGTTGATCAAGCCGTGCGTTTGCGAGAACGGCAGCACGGCTAAAATACAATCGTCGGCAGTCATCTGCGAAGACTGCACGAATTTCTCCGCGCCTTCAACGACGGCGCGATGTGTGTACGAACGCGCCGCCGTTTCGCCAGCGCTGTTGACGTGCAAAAACATCGCAGCCGCGTGCTCGTCGAACCTTCCCGCCAAACTGCTGAGAAAACCGATGCCGGCGTGATTGTGATCATTCTTGCCGTTCGTGACGTGCGCGAGCTTCGCCGTTGCCTCCGGCGGCAAAAGCGCGCCCTCGGCGGTTGCAATGTTGTCTTCCTCGAACACCGCCAAAGGAATTTTGTGCAAAGGCCATCCGCCTTGTGCGGGTTGCGCTAAAACTGCGGACAGCAATTCGCGATATTTAGGAATCGTGATTGCCGCATGTGCTTTGGCAGCGAGCAAATCCGCGCGCAGCCGTACCGGATCTTCACGCAACGGCAACGGCACGGCCACTCCGCCCAAAGGCAACATGCCCAGCAAGCTGATCACGAACTCATGTTGATTCGGCATGTAGATCGCGATGCGGTGCCCGGGTTGAATGCCGAGCGATTGAAAGTAACGCGCAATCCATTCGACGTAAACTTGCAGCTCGAAATACGTCATCTGGCGGTCGCCGTCAACGAGCGCGATACGATCGCTGTGTTTGAACGCGGCGTTATTGAAGAGTTGACTGATCATAGCACGACCCTATGCGAGTGAGGTGCAGCCTTGCCGATTATATTTCTCTCCCCTTCGCTTTGCGGCGATGAGGCCCAAAGAACGATGGCAGGTTATCTTGACAACCGACTTACGACAAAGAAATACAAAGCGAATTTTACCGTCGGTGGAGGGTGTTTGCGGAGAAGAGGCCGCGATTTTGCGGTTGCAGAGGTTGAACCGCGTGACCAGATTTATAGGAATCTAATTGAAAGCGAGTTGTTTGGCCATGCTGGCAACGTGCGCGAATTGATGATTGAGCAAAGTCGTGGCCATGGCGGCAAACTTTGATTGAATCAATACTCAGCCAAAAACCCAAAAGAATGCTTTAAAACTGCGGGTTTTATGAGTATCTTGTGTTGTTCAAGTGCAAGCTTTTTTCACCAACCCCCTCCAAACCCTTGCACTTCGACCTCACTCTTGCGAGGCGCTCATGTACATGTGCCGGGAGCAATTCCCCAAAGTTGGTGAATTTTTCACGAGTTGATGAGGAGGACGAAGCTAAGGAAAATTCCAGCGAACAAATCGCCAGCATTCAGCAATCGCGTTTCTTTCCGGGAGTCACGTTATGGCATTTATTGAGAACTTTAAAACAGGAGCTCTCCGCATACAAAAGACTAACGGCACTATCGCGATTTCACTTCTCGGCGGAACCGGCAACACTCGGCTGAGATTTGTTTTTTTAAGCGCAGTCACGATACTACTCATAACCCTCCCCGGTTGCCGCCATCAAGCCTTAGAGCCGGAGCCACTCGCGATAATTCCGAGCTTCGGCGCAGTGCAGATTCAAACGAATCCGCACAACGTTTTGAGCGCAATCATTGAAGTGCATGTCGAGCACGCACAATCCGTTGCAATCGAGCACGGCGCGGATTCCCTCTTTCAACAAAGCACGCCGATGGTACAAGCCGGCGCGACTTCCACTCAGCTTCCCGTTTTGGGGTTGGAAGCGAATACAAAATATTTCATGCGCGCCCTCGCAATTTCTCCGACCGGACATCGCGCTCTCAGCGCAGCGCGATCTTTTACTACGTCTTCCCTTCCCAACGATTTCACCTCGTTCTCCGTGCTCACGAATAAATTACCGGCAAGCGGGCTGGTCATGTTGAGTTTTCTTGCCTCGGGTTCTTCGGCAAAATCTTATGCGCAGGTGATTACCAATGACGGCCGCATAGCATGGTATCGCGAATTTTCGCAGGCCGTGGTTGATTTTCAAAAACAAACGAACGGGCCTTATACCGCTTACACTTCTCTCGATGCTTCACTCTCGCGCTTTTTTGAATTTGATCAAGCCGGTAACATTCTGCGCGAGTTTGCTGCGGGCGGCGGCCGCGCCACCGGCCCGCACGAATTGCGATTGTTCGACAACGGTTATTGCCTTTTTGGAATCGAGTTTCGCACGATGGATCTCAGCAGCGTGGGCGGTCGGGCCGATGCTTCCGTGCGCGGCCTCGTGATCGAACATCATCGCAACAATGCCTCTTTGCTCTGGAATATTTTCGAGCATCTTGAAGTGACGGAGGGCGCCGCCGATATTGATCTGCGCGCGGCGGAAATCAATCCCTGGCACGGCAACGCCATTGATATTGATCACGACGGCCATCTGCTCGTTTCGTTCCGCAACAGCGATCAGATCGTTAAAATTAATTCCAAAACCGGCGAAATCATTTGGCGCTTGGGCGGCAAGAAGAGCAGCTTCGCTTTCGCAAATGATCCTCTCAACGGTTTCTCGCATCAACACGGCATCCGGCGTTTGGCGAACGGCAACGTCATTCTCTTTGATAACGGCAATTTGCACTCACCGCCCACGAGTCGTGCCGTCGAATATCAACTTGATGAACAAGCCAAAACTGCCACGCTCGTGTGGAAGTTTCAACACGAGCCCGCTTTGTTCAGCTTCGCACTGGGCTTCGCACAACGGTTGCCGAACGGCAACACGCTGATTTGCTACGGTGCCGCGCAACGCATTATTGAAGTCGATCCCGCCGGAACGAAAGTTTGGGATCTCAAAATCGAAGAACCGAATCGCTTTGTTTATCGCGCTTTTAGAATTGCTTCACTTTATTGAAACGGGAAACTTCCCATGAAAAGAAAAACCTTCCTTCCTGCGTTCATCCTTCTTGCCGTTTTATTTTTGCACCGGACGCACTTGCGCGCTTTCGAAGACGCACGCGCGAAGCTTACGCCTGCCGACTCCAGCTCATACGAAGCGGTTTACGACCGGCTCATGAATCTCGGTCGCACGGCGCCGCGCGTGGCTTCGGCGCAGAATTTGACTTTGCAGCGTGACGAGGGGCAATTCCTTCTCAGTCAAGGCGAGCTTTATCTTTTTTCTTCCGCGCAGAATAGCATTAGCGGCGCGCTTTTTCTCGGCAAAGGGCAATTCACGATGACGCCGCCGACTGCTATCGAGCAGGATCAGCTCTACCGCTTCTATGAAACCAAAACCCTTTCCAAAGAATTTGACCAGCTCTTTTTATTGTTCGCCGACACCACGGCGCACGAGCTGGAAACGAAACTGAGTTTCACCGCGCAGGAATCCCGGCGCGAGCTGCAGGACAAGGTGAAAGCCTGCATGAACTTTCTCAGCGATAAAAAAGGCAAATACTTCGACGCCGATCTCATGCGCGCGGCTCTGAATGAACTGCAGAACGGCGTGTTTTACGCGCATTTCAGCAAAGACGAGAACGATCCGATGTTTTTCAAAATCAGCCCGGATGAGATCGAAGAAGTCGGTTTGCTGCGCCGCGCGGAAACGGCGCACTTCATCAAAGCTGCGGAAGTCATTTGCCAGTTTCATCAACAAGACGATTACAAGAGCGGCCGGCATTTGACGAAGGAGAGCAAAGACCTGTTGAACGTCAAGCACTATCGCATCGAGAGCAAGATCTCCGGAAATCTGAGCTTTTCCGCAAGTGCGGAGATGGAATTTCAAGCGCTGCAAGCGGAGCAAAAGTGGATTTACTTTTATCTCTTCTCGGGTATGGAAGTCGATTCGGTTTTGTGGAGCACGGGCGAGCGCGCGGCTTTCTTTAAAGAGAAAGACAATCCGTTTTTATGGGTGAATTGCGGGCCCGGCCTCGTGCTCAATGAAACCCGCAAACTCGAGCTTTTTTATCGCGGGGATTTGATCGAGAACAACGAGGGCTGGATGGTGATCAAATCTTCGACGGGCTGGTATCCGCTGCACGGCAATCGCACCTATGCGGCGTTCGACCTGACTTTTCACACGCCGAAGAAGATGACGTTCGTGAGCGTGGGCGACAATGTTTCGAGCGCAACGAAAGACGATGTGCTCACCACGCGCTGGGTCACGCCAGAGCCGATTCGCAATGCCTCGTTCAATATCGGCTACTTCAAAAAGCACGAAGTCAAAGACGAACGCACGGTTCCGGTGACGGTGCTCATGGCGGAGAGCGGTCATCAACAAATCGGGAGCGCGTTGGTGCAGCAGGGCATTCTTTCCGGCAAGAACATGGAGAAGCAAGTGGGGCAGGACGTCGCCAACAGCCTGGTGTTTTTCTCGCACCTCTTCGGCAAGCCGAACCTCAAACATTTTTATGCGACGGAGACGCCGATCAGTCACGGCCTGGCTTTTCCCGGCCTGATTCATTTGGCATGGTCCACTTTTCAAGTCAGCAATCAAGAAGGCCACGATCAAATCTTTCGCGCGCACGAAGTCGCGCACCAATGGTGGGGCATCGGCGTGGATTTTGAGACATATCACGATCAATGGTTGAGCGAAGGCCTCTCTTCTTTTGCGGGCTTGTGGTACATGCAAATCGCGTTGCGCGACAACAAGAAATATTTCGACCGCTTGAAAGACTGGCGCGAAGAAATTCTCGGCAACCGCAAATTTTTATTCGGCAGCGGGCAACAAGCCGGGCCGATTTGGCTGGGCTATCGCACCAGCACGAGCACGACTGCGGGCGATTATGGCTTGATCATCTACAATAAGGGCGCTTGGGTCTTGCACATGTTGCGCAACATGCTGCTCGATTATGTCACAATGAAAGAAGACGTGTTCACGAACATCTTGCAGGAATTTTATCAAACCTATCGCGGCCGGAAAGCCTCTACTTTGGATTTTCAAAAGACGGTTGAGAAGCACACCGGCAAAGACATGAGCTGGTTTTTTCAACAATGGGTATATGGCACGGAGATTCCCGAATATCGTTTTTCCCACAAGCTCGAGCAGACGCCGCAAGGCAAATGGGTGGCGCACTGCAAAATCGCGCAGCGCAACGTGCCGGAGGATTTTCAAATGCCGGTTTTGGTGTTGATTGATTTCGGGCGAGAACGCTTTGCGCGCACGCGCGTGATGGTGAAAGGCCCGCTCACAGCCGTCGATCTGCCGCTCATGCCCATCAAGCCGGAGAAAATTATTTTCAACGATCTCGAATCGGTTTTGTGCGAGGTGAAGAACGAGAAGGGGGGGAGTGAGGCGGGTGAAATTTTACCGCTTTGGAATTTACTCTCCCCCAACATGTCATTCAGAAGGAAACCTTTTTAGAACTTGGCGCAATTCCCAGTGCGCAAAAGGATTCCTTCTGAATGACACCCTTAAGTTTTCATGAGGAAAGGATGGCTATGCGACGAGCATTATCTTGCATTCTGCTTCTCTGTGCGAATCTCGCTTTCGCCCAAGAGGGCGCTCCGCTCTTTACCAAAGATTTCACGCCGGAAGAGTTCGCGCACCGGCGCAACAAAATCTACGACGCCATCGGCGGAAATGCGCTTGCCGTGTTGCAAGGCGCGCCGAGTCCCGCGGGCTATGTGCGCTTTCGGCAATCGAATGAGTTCTATTATCTCTGCGGCATCGAAACGCCACACGCGTATTTGCTGCTCGACGGCAAAGCCCGGCGCGCGTCTTTGTATCTTCCGCATCGCAATGAGAGCCGCGAAAGCAGCGAAGGTAAAGTGCTCTCCGCAGAGGATGCGAGCCTCATCACGCAATTGAGCGGAATCGAAGCGGTTTATGCCGGTGAATTTTTGGGCGAGCATCTTGCGCGTTACGCGTGCATGCCGGAAAAGAGTGCGCTCTACACTTGTTTCGCGCCCGCGGAGGGCTTTGCCATGAGCCGCGATTTGGCGTTACGCGCGATTGCAGATTTCGCCGCCGACCCTTGGGACGGCCGCCCCTCACGCGAAGGCCATTTTATCAATTTGCTGCGCACGCGCTTCCCTCATTTCGAAATCAAAAATTTCGCGCCCATTTTGGATCAGCTCCGCCTCATTAAAAGCCCGGCAGAGATTGCGCTGATTCGTAAAGCCACGCGGCTTTCGTGTTTCGCGCTTTTGGAAGGCATGCGTTCGACCAAACCCGGCATGTTCGAATATGAATTGGACGGCATGGCGAAATTCATCTACTTTCGCAACGGCGCGCAAGGCGAGGCGTATTATTCGCTCATCGCAAGCGCGAGCAACGCGTGGTATCCGCATTACAACGCGGGCAAGCGCCAAATGCAGGACGGCGATTTTTTGTTGATGGACTTCGCGCCGGACGTGGGCTATTACATGAGCGACGTGACGCGCATGTGGCCGGTGAACGGCAAATTCAACCAATGGCAACGCGAGCTTTATGGTTTCTATCTCGCGTGCTATCACGCCATCCTGCAGGTCATTCGCCCGGGCGTGACCGCGACGCAAATCAAGCAGGAAGCGGTGAAGATGATGGAAGGAATTTTGGCGCAGAGCAAATTTTCGAAGCCGCACCATGAAGCCGCTGCGAAAAACTTTGTGGCTTCCTATCGCGAAGGCGCGAGCAATCCCGAAACATACCTGGGACATTGGGTAGGCATGGCCACGCACGATGTCGACACGCACACCGGCCCGCTTAAAGCCGGAATGGTGTTCACGATCGAACCCTCGCTGCGTGTGCCGGAAGAAAAAATTTATATTCGCCTCGAAGACTTGATCGTGATCACGGAGACGGGGAAAGAGGTCGTGTCGGATTTCGTGCCGTGGGATCGCGCGGGCATTGAAAAGCTCATGGCCGAGAGAGGGTTGTTGGAGACGTATCCGGCGGCGCAGTAGAAGCGTCGCCTTAGCTTAAATCGGCGAGAAAAGTTTTTCGAGTTCTTTGAGAAATTTTGCGACGTTGACAATTCGCACGTGCTCAAATTTTTTGTGCGGAAAGTGCTTTAAATTTTTGGTGACTAAAAAATCGGCTTTGCCGAGCACGGCTGTTTCTAGGAATTTGTCGTCGTCGGGATCCTTGCAAGCGTGGAGTTGGTTGGGAATTTCCACCACGGTAGAGCGCTTTCGCAATAAATGAAGAAAGATGAGCAAACGTGCTGAAGAAATTTTTTCGGACTGAGATAAGACCCCTTCATACTCCTCGAGCACGGGAAGAGAATTGATCCACACAAACTGCCCTTTAAAGAAGCGTCGAAAAATTTTAGCGGGAGCGCCCTCGCGATTAGCCAAACCAGCAAAGACAACATTCGTGTCAATGACTGCTCTCAAGCCCGTTCCCCCACGAGTTTTTCTTGTGACGATAACCGACGATGCAGGCTTCGATCTCCTTAGCGGTCATGCCGCCTCTCGCTTCGATTTCATTCTGAATTTGCTCAACAATCTGCTCAAGGTATGACATGTCCTTGTCGGAGTTTGAAAGGAGAGATCGCAACGCATATTCCAATGTGAGCGTATCATTCCCCTGAAATTTCTGCTCGGAAACTTCTTTGAATCTTGTGGCCACGCTGTCATCGACTTTGAGAACTAATTCTGTCATTGTCACATACTCCTTTGCTAGTCATCAAAATACTTCAGCGCATGAGATACGCTCTGCTCACAGCGCCATAAAAGAATATACATCCTGTTTCGTCACGATGCAAGCCCACCGATGGCACTCAATACCCTCCATACGCCCCGCCATCCACGAGAATCGTGCTGCCCGTGATATAACTCGCGCGCCGACTCGCCAAGAACGCCACGAGTGAAGCTAATTCTTCGGGGCGGCCCATGCGGCCCAGAGGGATACTCTGCACCATTCGCTCCATCGCCTCTTGCAACGTGATGCCTTCGCGCTTGGCTTGCGCTTTCATGATGACGTCGACGCGGTCGGTGCGCGTCCAGCCGGTGGCAACGCCGTTTACCGTGATGTTGTTCGGCGCCAACTCGTGCGCCAAAGATTTGGTGAGGCCGCTCACGCTGTTGCGCAAGGCGTTCGAAAGCACGAGACCTTCGATCGGTTGCTTGGCAACGATCGAATTGAGCATAATGATGCGTCCCCACTTTTGCTTTTTCATATAAGGCGCCGCAGCGTGGCACAAGTGCACGGCGCTCATCAACAGCATCTCGATGCCTTGCCGCCAATGTTCTTCTTCCAACTCAAAAAATTTTCCCGGCGGCGGCCCGCCGGCATTCGTCACTAAAATATCCAAGCCCCCGAGCTTCTTCGCGCAACTTTGCGTCAAGCGTTGCACCTCATCGGGACGCGTGACGTCCGCCACTTCACATTCCACTTTTGCGCCTTCCGTGGCCAATGAGCGAATCGCTGCAGCCGCCTGCTCGAGCGCGACGATGCCGCGTGCGCAAATCATGACGTTGACCCCTTCTTGCACCAACGTTTCCGCCACTGCCCGCCCTAAGCCCTTGCTCGCAGCAGTCACTAATGCCGTTTTGCCTTTAATATCTAGATCCACTGCATTCTCCTTCAAAACGTCTTGGAAAAGTGAGTAGCATCGGGCTTCCTGCCAATGAGTTTGCAGAGTAAGTCTGCGCTACGGAATTTTATTTTATATCCGGGCCCGCGAGCCAATCAAAACCGATCTCTGCATCGTCATGTGGAATGCGCCCTTCTTCCGCAAGGTCATAAACGCCGGAAGTAATATAGAAAAGATGCGTGACGCCGCCGCCCAACGCTTTGCAACCATGCGCTACACCCGCTGGAATTTTGAGCACGCACGCCGGATAGTTTTCGCCGAGGAAATAGATTTCGAGCTTTTTAAAAGTAGGCGACTCGGAACGTTTGTCAAACAGCGCCAGCTTGAGATTGCCGACCGGGACATACCACCAATCGATTTGCGTTTTGTGAATATGCCAAGCCTTCGCCACGCCGGGGTACATGAGCGAATGACTCCATTGCGCAAAACCGTCTTTGAAAAAATCATCGGTGTGGCGAATGACCTCGCGGAAGAAACCGCGCTCGTCGCTATGCGTCGCGAGTTGTTTGATCTGCACGCCTTCGATCATGAAAATCCTTTGGCTCAAATTTAAACTTCACATCTTGTTGCTGGTTTGGGGGGGGAGATGAATTTGAAGGCGCAAATGTAGAGAATCACTTTCCGCGAAGCAAATCTTTTTTAGGCGATTATCGCCGCAACACGATTTCAAAACTCACTTCGCGCGCAAAGCGTTGTTGCGTGTTCAGGTCGATCACGGTGATGGTGAGACGATGCGCGCCCGGCTTGGCTCCGGGAATGGCGAGGGCGTGATAAAGCTTTTCTTCGGAAGTCGTGCCGGTTGCTTGGAAGGAGGAAGTGATGGCGACGGGAGGTTCGTCTAAGCCCAACAAGCGGCCGATGGATTGGATGGCAACGGCAAGATTGCTCTCTTGGGCAGGAACCAGCGCGACGGTGTTTTCGACACGAAAACTGGTTTGGCCGGCTGCGTCGCGCGCGAGGTTGTAAACTTCATAGTAAAGATAAAGCGAAGAGTCGGCCACGAATTGCCGCCGCAAGCTGGGAATGATATTGACCTCGCCCTTCTTATACAAAACCAAATCCTCGCGCGCTTCCGCGACTTGCGTGGCGAGGATCACGCTGCTCATTTGCAGGTGTTCGCCCGCAAAATTTTCTATCGTAATCGTTTCACGTTCCGCGCCGGAATGGCCGGAACGGCGATCCATGGTCTCCAACGAAAGATTGAACTGACCGATTGGAGCGGGTACGGACCATCGTTCGATGAGTAGCCCGGTGTTGGCAGCATTGGTTTCATCGTGAATCAATTTGCGCTGCTCGCGCCGCTCGATCAACGGCTGCCAATTTTGATCGCACAAGAACAAACCGCGTTCAAGCTGAAAATGCTTTTGCGCGCCGCTGCGCGCGGCCGGTTCGAGATCGCTCGCCGTGAGGCCGTAATAAATTTCAAGCAGCGTGCTGTCGCTGTTCGGCGCGCGGAATTGCGCGAGCACGTGCGGCAATTGCAAGCGTTTACCGCCGTGCGGAAATTCGAACCGCTCGGGCGTGCTGCGAATCTGGCGATCAAATAAATTTTTGCCGTCGCCGTCGGAATTGAGGCTCCACGCGAAAGAGTAGTTTTGATTGAGAAAGCGATCTTCATAGAGCATGTGAAAATCGCCGTAATCCCACACTTCTTTGGAAGCGTTCAGCGTGACGCGGCCGGTGGGCGTGGAGCCGAGATCGGCGCGCGTGCGCACGCGGCCTTTGGGAAAGCCGAAACGAATGAGCGCTTGGCCGCGATCGGTTTTCCAGCCCGCAATCTTTTTATCGGGAAAGCCGAAACGCAAGTTTGCGTATGCCATGCGGCTGAAATGCTCCAACATGCGCTCGTTCGCCGAAGTCATGAACAAGGGGTCGCGCGAGTTCCAAAAGCGTTGTTCGTCGAATTTGCGCTCTGTTTCGCCCGCTGCGAGATAGGCTTTCAGCTCCTCCGGCGAGAGCACGGTTGCCAATGAAAAAAACATTTTGCGATCTTCGTCCGGCATCTCGGCAAATGCGTTTGCGAAAGCCTGCTGCGCGGCTTCGGGTTGATGAAGACGAGTCTGCGCCAATCCCAAGAGCAAGTGCAAATCTAAAAACGTGGGTTGATAAAGCAAAGACGAGACCGCGTTGTTGTTCGTAGTTTCCGTCTTTTGGTTGATCGCAGCTCGCAGCGCCTCGGCCATTTCTTCAAAGCGTTCCGCTTCGTAATACAAGCCCGCGAGGCGATAAGAGGCGACGAACAATTTGGGATCGAGCGCAATGGCGGTGCGATACAGTTCTTCGGCTTTGCGAAAATCTTCTTCGGCAAATCCGGAGAAAAAGATCGTGGCGTTTTCGTGCAAGCTCACCATCTCACGATAGCGCAGCACGTCTGCTTCTTTGAGAAGGGCGAGATGATAATAAGGCCGAGCGTCGGAAGGATCAAGCTGCATGATTTTTTTAAATTCACTCTTCGCCGCGCCGTCGAAGCTGCGCTTGAGGTGCAGCTCGGCGAGGGAATAGTGAAAGGCCGTGTTGCGCGGTTGCAGTTGAATGGCACGCTCCAAAGAGACGAGCGCGCGTTCGCGTCCCCACACTGTTCCCAGGCGCGCGAAAGCGAGGCCGAGTTCGTGAAAGGCCTCGGCGTTTTTTTTATCCCAACGCGTGACTTGTTCGAGTTGTTTGATATAAAGATCGAGTGTGAGGGAGTCGCGCGCGGCCAGAGTGGCGCGCAGAAGCTGTTGAGCTTGCAATTCGCACTCGAAGCGTTCGCCTTTCTCAAGGAGAAGAGAGAGCAGAAAGGCGATTGTTAGGAGGGGGATCATGGTCAAAGGATTGTTCTATGTCTCCGGCGGCCACCATCCTGCTGCCACCCATAGACGACGCGCGAAGCGTATTTCAGCGTTGTTTAATCGCAATGCTACGATTGTAGCTCGACCCGTTGGCGTGGCCCCTAGAATTTCATCACCGCTTTCATTCCAAATAAAATGTTCAGCCCAATCTTGAGTGCGAGGATTATAAAGGCGGACGCGCTTATTCGTTATAGGATCAAGAGCGTGGGTTTGTGTCCCTTTATATTCATTGCACCGACGACACGCTAGCCACAAGTTGGATTCAACCGTCAGACCTCCAGGCTTTCAGGGTGGAGGTGCTCAATCGTCATGCGTTCGCCCGCAAGCTCTTCGGTGCGAAGACAATAGCCACATCGTCGTTGCGCCTGTTCCCGAACACGGCGGCGCAAGTCGCCAGGTATTTTATGCTTTTTCACTTAATGAGAGAAAATAAGCTTGCGCAATTCCGACAAAGTCGGCAAACGATGCCCGCGAAAACGTAGTAGCACGGCTGCACGCGCTTTCCGCAACATAACGAGATCTGCTTCATGCTGCAATGAGCTTAAATCGTTTTGCTCCAAACTGGTCAGCTTGCCGGTTTTCTTCTTGCGAAGAAGACGATCAAGCTTGCGCTGCCGATCAACGGGAACTCGGCTTATCATCATCTGCCCAAGCGCATCGTCGCTCAAGTTTTCCAAGCTGATCAGTTCCGCAGTAAGTGCCGACGGCAAGTCTTCGACAGGAGGAAGCGAGGCTCGCAATGCACCAATGAGCATCTCGGTTAACGGTCGCCTCGTAGCTTCCGCCATTCGTTGCACGGGTTGATAAATCACATCCGGCAATTCCAGCGTAATTGTTTGTGCCATTTCTTTTCACCTTGAATAAAGTTAGCGAAGTTTATCCTGCTCACTCCGCTTCTCAACCTCCTGCCCATACAAATAATACCAATCGTCATAATTGTTGAGCAGATCGCGCAACGCTGAAGCGCCCTCCGCGCTGAAGAGGTTTTCCACTTTCTGCCATTTGTCTAAAAACTTGTGGGCATTTTCAGCGTGAAGAAATTGCGCGAACTCAAGAAAGGCATATTGCGAATCGGCCGGACGATAACGAAAGCTTTCGAATAACTCGTCGCTGCGCGATTGCGATTGTGCGACGCGTTCAAATTCTCCGGAAGCGCGCAAATGCGCGGAACGAAGATCGCGCTTGCGCAACGACCACGCGCGCGATTGCAAGAGCGCATCAACCATACGCTTTTGGCTATTCGTCAATTGCCGTCGTCGCAACTCGCCCGCGCCGATTTCATAGAGCAGCTTGCCGGCCAAACCGCTTTCTGCGAGCAAGTCCGCGACTTCGCTGTATTCCATAGCCGGAGCGGATTCCGTGCGCGGCATTTCCGGATAGCGCAAACCAATGCCGCCTTTGTTGCGCGTCGTGTCAATATTGAGGGATTGCAAACGCAAGCCCGGGCCGCTTTCACGAGGAGGCGGAGGCGTCGCAGCCGGTTGCGCAACAACGGGTTGCGATTTCGGCTCCGGCGTTTTCGTTGGCTCTTCTTGCGGAACGGTTTCACCACGCCAATGGGCTGCGAACTCTTGCGGTTTCATGACGCGATTGCGGTTGAGGCGCACGTACTCAATCTTCTCCAATGAGATTGCTTCGCCGTATTTGTAGGCATCGCGCGCAGAGACCGCCTCGAAATAAACTTCGCCTTGCCAAATATCTGTGACCGTACACGGCAACTCTTCGCCGCCCTTGAGCACGAGCGTGACTTGCTTTTCTTGCGCATTGACGGTTTGCGCGATGAAAACAAGCAGCGCGACAAACAAAAACCTTGCGAAGGTTTGAAACCTTCGCAAGGTTAAGCTCACCGCGCCGATATTTTCGATTGTTGAAGAAGTTTTAAAACCGGAAGGCAAGAGAGACATAAGCTTGATTGAGCCGGATTTTTTCCGAAGTCGGGATGACGTCAATATCATTGCCATTGCCATCTCCAAAATCTCTGATCGGATCTTTGTATTCGCGCCATTCGCCCGTCACGACTGCGAGATCGAGGCGAACTTGTTTATCCAAAAAAATGCCGAGGCCGGCAGTGTAAAATTCGCGATCGGCGTCTTTGGGAAGACCGGCCAATGGAGAAGGGTCGCGAAAAACGCCGGCGCGCACTTGCAAATCGATGAACGGAATGGTGAATTCCGAGCCCAAGCGCAGCCGTACGGTTTCGCGATAGTTGCGCGCCAGGTCATCATTGGCTTCGCTCTTCGAAAGCCCGTCGATCGGCGGCTCGGTGGTATAACGAATCTGCGACCAATCATTCAGCTCCGCACTGCCGGAAAAAAGCCAGAAGGCAACATTCACTGCGCCGCCGGCTGCCAATGAAAACGGCGAACGGATTTTATAAGTAAATTCGCCGTTTTCGCTAAACGTATCGCGGTCCAAACCGCCATTATCAGCCTCGAAAGTCGTTTCTTCGTTCACTTGCCAACTGTCCTTCACTTTGAAAGTCGTCGGTGTGCCGAGCGTAACGCCCAAGCGCAACAAAGAGGAAGGATGATACATAGCCGCAAGCTTGGCGTTCCAGCCGGAATATTCCGAGAGCACGTTATCATCGTGACGGAACTCATCGAGAAAATAAAAGTCGAGCACGTCCTTCTCAACAAAACTGAATTGATAATCGTTCTTGCCCGACCACGCATTCAACGCGACGCCCACGGAAAGATTGGGTGCGACTTCGGTGCCCATCGCAAGCGTCCAATTGTTCAAGCTGCCCTCTTCCAATTCGCTCCAGCGTTGATTGAGCGAATCGCCAGGCGTGCCGTTGAACCACTCGAAGCTGAAATTGCTGTCATAGGGCCGCACGCGATGATAGCCGAGAGAGAACACGAGACTGCCGCGATAGGTGGGAATGGGATAAGCGAGACCGAGACTGTTGAAGCGGGTAAAGCCTGCTTTGTCGATGCCGCCGAGAGTACCGAACGCTACGTCATTTTTGCGCTGCGTGTGGCTCAATGTCGCGAAGCCCTCGATGCGGCGAATTTGTGAGAGCGCCGCCGGGTTCCAATAGGCCGCGCTGTAGTCATCGCTCACGCCGAGATACGCGCCGCCCATGCCCAAGGCGCGGCTGCCGATGCCGAATTCGATGCCGCGCTGGAAAACTTCTTCCTGAGCTTGGGCCGTAGTGAGAGCTCCGGCGAGAACGAGCAGAGCGGCACAACAGAAATTTTTTTGGGTCATGAACAAACTCCCTTATGGATTTTCGTGGATAGGTGGAGTGTTGGATTGATGGAGTGTTGTTTTCCCGGTAATCCACCAATCCAACACTCCCTCAATCCAATTTTATGTGGCTAGTTTTTGGAACGACGATTGGAGCCGCTGCTGGAATTGTTGTTGCTCGAGCTGCTGCTGTTACCGCTCGACGAGCCTTTCGAGGAACTGCCGCTCGAAGAATTGCCGGAGCGCGAAACGCCGGAAGATGAGCCGCCGGAACTGCCGGAGTTGGAAGAGCGACGAGGCGAGCTTGCAGAATTCCCGCTCGATCCGCGCGAGGAACTGGAAGAGCCGGATTCATTCGAGCGCCGCGAAACCTTGCTGCCTTCGGAGCTTTCACGTTTCGGAGAGCGGCGATCCGTAGAAGTCGAAGGTTGTTTCGCTTCGGTCGGAGTTTCGCGTGTTCGTGCCGGGCGCGCAACGGAGCTTCCGCCGGTGTTGGGCACGCTGATCACTTCATCGGAGCGTGTGTCTGTCGTGCCGCGACGAGAAGTGCGCCGACCGTCACTTGCCGGTGTGCTGCCCTCGGTGCGAGTATCACGAATGGATTCAGTGTCGGTGCGCCGCGCGCGACGATAGACACCGTCATCGCCGCGAGCATAGGTCGTTCCTTCGGGCTTGCTCAAATTGCTGCGATCAGAGCCACGTCGAGCGACTGCGCCTCCGCCATCATTTCCACTACTTGAAGAGCGCCGACCGAATGGGCGTTTCTCGTTCACGTGACCGCGCCCGCGCGGATAGTTGGAATAGCGATCCCAATAGGGATAATTCCAGCCCCAACTCGGTCCCCAATGAGAATACCGATAATCCCACCACGGATCATAGTAACGATCCCATGGCGTTCCACACCACCAATTCCAATAATCGTTATCATAGTAGCTGTAGCGCACATTCCAGCCATATCGCGGATAGCGATAATGCCACGCATACCAGGGATCCCAGCGATCCCAATAATAGCGCCGCGCATAGAAATCATCGTAGACGTAAACATTCGTGACGTGATCGTAGTCGCGATAGGAATCTTCCTCGTTCTGATATTCGCGATCTTGGTACTCCTGCTCTTCTTCCGAGGTCGACTCGCTATATTCGGGGCGATCTTCGCTACTATCGGGCTTGGCCATTTGGGTATAACAGCCCGTGAGCAAAAATGCCATGAACATGGCAGCGAGGGCAAACAAGCTGGCTTTGAGTTTCATAAACCGTGTCTCCTTTCAGCATGAGCTGCAAGGGTTATGTGATTTGAATTTGATTACGAAATGAAGTCGCACAGACATTTAACATCTTGGGTTACTACGTGTTCCCGACTTTTTTCAGGCAAGGCATATGCCATGCACGGTCGCTGCAAATCATCGGAATTGCTCTTGTAAATAGTAGAGCTTATTGGGAGAAATGCCGAATATTTTCGCGTCTGTGTGCCGCCGGCGTGTGCGGAACGCACGCAGGTGTGAAGGGATTGAACAACGTGCTATTTTGAACTCAGTTTATTTTCAACGAACACAAACTCTCATCTAATGAAACAATACAACCTCTGCTTTTATTCAGTGCCCGTCTCGTTCGTTCATTCACTTCATTTCTTCCCCACCACCTTCGGAACCCTCTTCAAAACCTTCTGCAACGCTTCATCATCAACTTCCTCAATCGCGTCTTGTAGCGGGAGCCACTTGCGGCGGCGAAAAAATTGTTCTTCCCACGTTTCCATCATCTTCGTCACGCGCAGAAGGAAGACGCGCACGTGGCAAGTGCCGCCCCATTTTTGATAGGAGTAACGCCCAAGCTCATGCTCGTCGATCTTGCCTACCACGCCGGCCTCTTCGACGGCTTCTTTCGCAGCAGACTCCGCGGGCGAAAGCCCGGGCTCGACAATGCCTTTCGGAACAATCCAGCGGCCTTTGCGCGTGGTGATGAGTAGAATCTCGATTTCGCCTTTCACGACGCGATACGGCACGACGGCAGATTGTTTGAACAGCAAACTTGTGCTTTGAAATTCGTGCATGGCATGCTCGGGTTTCAACTTTAGTCAATCGACAGAAAAATGTTGCTCGACACGGGGCAAATTATCAATATTTGAGGAAAAGTCAAGGCTCACTTGCCTGTGGCTGATATAAAGCCTTTTTGTTTGCGCCCTCTCTTCGGTGTCATTCCGAGGAACCTTTCCAAGTGCTGGGATCAAGGCCTATTATGAGTTTCTGCCCAGTGCGAGGGAAGCTTCTTTCAGAATGACACAGAGAGGGCGCGACGCACTCAAGTAAAAAAAGCCGTAAGAAATGAACCACCAGAGCGCACTCATTCACTCGAACCAATCTCATCCGCATGAGGATTTGCCCGCGTTGCTCGACAAATATTGCAGCAGCACTTTTCAAAAGCCGATCGCGGACCACAGTCGCTTCGCATTCGAAAAAGCGGAGCAGCTTGTTCATGAACAACAGCGGCCTTTGATACTAGACTCGGGCTGCGGCGTGGGCGCGAGCACGGTTCATTTCGCGCGTCAATTCCCTGAGCGTTTTATTTTGGGAATCGACAAGTCTGCGGCGCGGCTGGCGAAACATCATGCGTATCGCGAGGCCGCCGTTTCAAACTATGCGCTGGTGCGTGCGGATTTGCTCGACTTTTGGCGTTTGGCTGCTGCGCACGAATGGCAAGTCGAACGGCACTACTTGCTCTATCCCAACCCGTGGCCGAAGAAGAATGCGCTCAAAAAACGCTTTCACGGCCATCCCGTGTTTTTAGATTTGATCAAGCTCGGCCAATATTTCGAGCTGCGCAGCAATTGGCAAATTTACGCGTTGGAATTTGCAGCCGCGTTCTTGCACTGCGCCGGCAAACGCGGCGCGCTCGAAATCTTCGTGCCCGACCCTCCCCTTACGCCATTCGAAAAAAAGTATCTGCGCAGCGGGCATGAATTGTTTCGTTTGAGGATCGACGTTTGACCTTTGCGAAGGTTTAAAACCTTCACCAAGCTTGGCTATTTGGCTCTTTCTCCTTTTTGGCTCCTTGTCTCCTTTTCCTATTTGGCTCCTTGCCCTCGCACCATCTTCCTCACTTGCACGAAGCCCTTTCCTTCCAAACGATAAAAATAAATTCCTGCGGGCACGATGCGGCCCGCGTCGTCTTTGCCATCCCAGCGCACGTCATAAAAACCCGGGCGCTGTTCGCGCTGCACGAGCAGGCGAATCCGCTGGCCGATCAAATTATAAACGGTAAGCTCGATCTCTCCCGAAACTCCAGCGGGCAATTCATATGGAATCACGGTCGAGTTGGAGAAAGGATTGGGGCGGCTTTGCTTGAGCGCAATGGTTTGTGGCATGCGATCCGAGCCGTGCTCATCCACCGCGGTTCCCCGAATGATCAACTCCACCGGCACGCTCGTGATCGGCTCATCAGGATCGTTCGAATGAATAACGAGGTTGGCGAGATGTGTTCCGGTTTGCAAGCCTGCGGTATTCACCAGCAGTGGCACGACGAGATGCTTTTCTCCTTCCACCAAAGCGGAGTCGATGCCGACTTGCAGCCATGAAATCGCAACGCCGCTCGCGGCCTCGCCAAACTTTAGCAGCGCATTTTTGAGGGCTTTTTGCGCCGTGTTCGAGAGCTTTGCTCCTTTATTCAACAATAAGCGTTGCAACACTTCAACTCTTCCCCCCTTGAGGGGGGTGTTGATGTGCGCGTTGATTTTTATTTCTTCACGATACTTAGCGACACCCCCCTGGACCCCCTCAAGGGGGAAATTTTTTAGGGCACTCGCTGAATCCGGAATCGTGAACCGCAAATCCAACAAGCCTAGATTGAACACGAGCAGCGAATCCACCACAATCGTATCGGGGCTCAAATTGAAAGTGAGCTGCGCCGGTTGCACGTCGATATCGGCCACGCGATTGGTCACGATGAATTGATAAAAACCCTGTGGCGCATGGGCGGGATCGCGTGTGACGTTGTCGTCCTCGTCTTTGGCTTCCACGTAATAACGTACACTGGTTTCCGCCGGTTGCCCGGCAATGTTCGCAGAAAAATCATCACTGCCCACAAGCCTACTCATCGGCAATTCGATGTAGCTTGCGCCGCCGTCGGTGCTGTAGTTCAAAACGGCAAGCTGTGCGTCGCCGTCATCCGTGATGCGCGAGGTGACGAGATAAGGCCCAACAACGTTGTTCGTATTGCGCAAACGCGTGGTGCTGATGATCGCCGGCGCTTGCGAGCCGCCGAACGTGATTTCCACGTCATCAACATACCAGCCCGGCTCGGTCACAAAGCCGTCACTGCCGAAATGAAAACGCAGCACTACGGTTTGGTTGGCATACGCCGAGAGATCAAAAATTTCTTTTTGCCAAAAATTGCCGTTCGTTGCCGGGCCGCCAAACACGGGCTCGTCTAGCAACACATGCACCGGGTCTGAGCTCGTCGCGATACCGTCATAACCGCCGATGGGCATGATGATTTCGAACGGCCCGCCATTCGCAGAAATTTTGACGTTGCCGCCGTCCCAATATGTGTTGTCGCTGTACTCCATGAGATACCAATGCCAAAACGTGAGCGTAGGATTCTTGGCGCCGGTGAGATCTATGGGCGGCAGATCGAGCCGCGAATCCGAGCGGTCGGAATAATTGCCGTTGAGTTTCGTGGCCCACAATTTCACGCCCGAATACGCGCGCTGTGGCCCGGAAGTGGGCGCGCCCCATTCCCAATCCGAGGGAGGCGTGGTCGTGAAATCGCCGTTGTCCGGCTCGAAATCATAGAGCACGCTTTGAATGATCGCGAAAGAATAGTATCCCGTTGCCGGCGCGCGCGTGGTGTTCGGGCTTGCCGCATTGTCGGAGGCGAACAAATAATATTCGAAGCGATCACCCACTTGCACGGAAGCCGGATTCACGCCTGCTTCATAGCCATCAGCACCGGTCGCGGCCATTTGCACTTCCAACCACGGCCCAGCATTTTGACGATAGAAAAGCTGCGCGGAAGCGATACTCACATTATCCGTCACCTGCGCGCGAAAAACCAACGTGCTGCGCCGCACGCTTTGATTGCCGAGCGGTTGGTGTACGATGATCGGCGCAACATTGTCCGCGCCCACGTGAAATGAAAAATACTCGCCCGCACTCGCGGCGCGCGGCGCGTGGCCGAGACGTCCGCTATCGTCTTCGGCTGAGATGAAATAATAGACTTGTTGATCTTCACCCGCGCCGGGAATCTCGCCCGCAAATTCGCGCGCATTACCCGTCGGGGTCATAGCCACGGTTTGAAATGGCAGCGTGCCAGTGGTGTTGTAGTGTACGAAAATTTTATCGTTCGCCAACGGCACGGGCTGCGTGAGAATGATCGGCGGAAGAATTTGCGCCATGACGCGATACGGCCCGCTCGAGTTTTCGGTATCGGAAAGAGGCTCGTGCATGACGATCGGCTCTTCGCCGGCAGCATAGATCAGAAAAAGATTCGGGCCGCGATTTTCTAGAATGAGCGTTTCAATCAAGGTCGTATCGGGATTGAAGGCCGGGCCGACTTCCGGCGTCAGCGCAAAAATTTTATTCTTCGTGGTTTGCTCGCCATAGAGCCAATCGTCCGCCTCGCCGTTCACGGAATAGCCGACGGTTTCCACGCCGAGCCCGGGGTTATATCCGTTATAAACGACGATGCTATCTGCGAGCGCCGCGAAGCTGCCATGATCCGGCGTGCGCTGCGGAATGTAGCCCCAGGGATAAATCAGCAGATTGCCAAAAGAGTGATAAGAAAACGAAGCGCGGAAACGGCGTGTGTTCACGAAATCCCGCAAGGCCGCAGTCTCCGGCTCGGAAAACGCCGCGGTGCCGCGATAGGTATCGCTGCCGCTGTTCGGACTGGAGCCGGTATTATCATAGCCCCATTTGAACGCATAGTTGCGATTGAGATCGACGCCGATGGTGCCGTTTTGATTGTTGCGGCGGTTTTTGCGCCAAAACAAAAAAACATGATGAACGTAATCGAGGCCATCGGGATTCAAAGTCGGGATGAGCCAAATTTGGCGCTGATTGACGAGATGGGTGACGTAAGGATCGCTGCCGTAATTCTGCAGCAAATAATTCATGCAATCCAGCAGGATTTCCGGCGTGATGATCTCGCGCGCGTGGTGGTTGCCGATGATGAGAACTTCCGCTTCGTTCTCTTCCGCCTGCACGTTGTCCGAGATCTTCACGGCCCAAATGTCGCGATCGGCGAGGCCTTGCGTCTTTTCCCAACTGTCGCCTATATCGACGAGCTTGACGAGCGCGGGATAAAGCGCTTCGGCTAGCTGCAGCTCCGTGAGCGTTTCGGTGTAATCGTGGAAGTGATCGAGGTAACCCTGCGCGCGCAAAGCTTGATCGTAGGCTTCAAGATTTTCGATGAGCGTATTGAAACGCACGCCCATGCGTGTGAGCTGCTCCAAATCGCGCGGCGCGGCAATGACTTCGAAAGCATTCTGCTCGCGATCGAAGTGCATCACATCCAGGCCGAGTTCGAGGAACTCTTGCAATGCCGGTTTTGCCAAAGCGCGCGCCTCGACTCGAATCAACCGGCGCGGCGAGTTTTTAGGGTTTTGTGATTGCGCGGTAAGGTGAGAAAAAGTGCAGAACAAAAATAACACGGTGAATAAAAACGCGGAAGCTTTCATCCTCGGATCTCCGGTTTTGAGGTGAGAGAAGTTTTAACTAAGGTGTGCGGCAGTAAAGATTCTTTGTTGGTAAATGGGGGCGGCCCAAATTTCGGCGATGAAAGTATTTCAAATAAGCGGAAAACTCAAGGCGAATTTCAGTGCGTTAGTAATCCCTCAGTTATTGGCGGGCAACGTAGCGCAGACCTCTTGTCTGCAGGCAGGATGCCTGCGCTACTCCACCGCTAACTGAGGCATTACGTGCGTTATTGAACCGAGGGGAAGTTTTTCTTCATATGGAGCAGCGTCACACTTCAGTTTGACACTGCAACTTTGATGTGTTGGGGGATTATTCCAAGCTTGATTCTCTCATCCCCCGAATCCAACTCCTCGCATCCACGGTTTCTAAAATAAAACCCCAACCGCCGCCGCCGTTTTCGATTTTCAGCAGCACCGTGTTTCGGCCTTGTTGCACGGGCGCGATGACGATATCGGAAGCGGGCGTGACGCCGCGATGCGCGTCGTTGCGATGCGCTTCTTTGCCATTCAGCCACATCGCAACGCCGTCGTCGCTGCCGAGCAGGAAGAGCATTTCGCCGCTCGCTGCGGAGGTGAACTCGGTGGAAGCATAGGCATTGGCTTTTTCATGCGGCCCGAAAATTTTTATCAAATCCATCGAGCCGTCTGCAAGCGCAGCCGCTTTTTGCCAACGGAGCCTTTTGCCCGAACTATTCACGTACAATGCGTCCGCGTAGATTTTCTTTTCGACGCTATGAGCCATGGCAAGTCCATGCTCTCCTTTGTATGGGAACGGCCCGAGCAATTGCCAATTCGTGAGCGGTCTCTTGCGGGGGTGATTGCGAAAGGCGGCGTTGAGAAAACGCCGGTTTTTGACCTGCGCAGCATTTTGCAAAACGGTTTGCCATTGCGCGCTTTCGCCCTGCTCCACGCGCGCGAGCGCGATGCGCATTTTTTCGAGCGGCAATTGCGCGCGCGTTGCGGCTTGCTGTAACGCGGTTTTTGCCTGCAACTCTTTCGCGCGGCCGAGTTGGGGATAGATTGCCAAACGCAAATCCAAATTCGCGTGCTCGAGTAATTGCGTGAGAATTTCGGTTTTGCGCGCGACGGCATTTTGATTCAGATAACCGATCGCGGCTTTCATCATCGCGGGTTGTGAGGACAAAGAGGCCACGAGCTCCGCCGGTTGCGCCGCATGTGCGTGAACTGTCGCGGCTGCGCGTTCATACACCGAAGTAAATTTGCCGTCGCCCTCGGCCTCCACCCAAATGGGATTGGTAAATCCCAAGGGCGTGATCGGCACGGGCGCATCATGAACGAGCGGCGCCATTGACTTCGATCCACTGGCAATCACGAGATACCACGTATCGACTTTCGGCTGCACGCTGATCGTGCGATTGAAACGCTCGACGCTATCTTGTGCATGCACGACAAACGTTTCAACCACTTCACCGTTGCCGATGAGCTGCACCGTGTCGCACGCGATCCAACGCGGGGCTTGCACGCGAATGTGAAAATCCACTTTGCCATTTTGCGCCAAGATTTGCGAGCCGATGGGCGCATTACCGTTCGCGGAAAATTCCACGTACAAACCGCGATTGACCGAAACGTTTCTTTGTTTGATGTTGCGCATGAGTTCGACTTCATCGAGCTGGGCGGCATCATCGCTCGAGCTGGCGATGTAATTGCGCGGCACGCCCGCGAGATATTCCATCACATGGTGGCTGTCGGAATTGCCCACGCCGGTGAAGCGTTGTCCGTTGTTGAGCAGATTGAACCAATCCTGTTTGACCGAGACCGGGTTCTCTTCTTCCGCGATCCATCCGAGGCCGCGATTCTCATTGAGAATTTCGAGCGCATCGAAATCCCAGCTCCAATTCGGATTCGCGCTCGTCGCGAAATTTTCATCGAGCTCGACTTCAGTGAAATACGCTGCGCCGGGCCAGCGCGGATGATTGAGTTGAATGACGCGTTCGCCGGGCAGCTCGCGAATGATTTTGAAAAGCTCGTTCGCGTTTTTCAAATCATGTTTGATCGGTGGATCGAGCGCCGGCACGGGATACGCGTTGAAGTGTCCGATGGGCGTGCTCACTTCATTGCCGATGGTCGTGGCCATATGCGCCGCGAGTCCGAGCCTTTGGTTGAACGGCGCATAATCAGTGTGATGATTGTGATCGGTCGCGACCGCCCATTCCAAGCCCTCGCCGATGCAAGAGATGACACGCTCATCCATATTCGAATCGCCGTGACCGGAATGCGTCAGCGTGTGCAAGTGCATATCACCGCCGACATAGCCGCGCGTATTGATCTCTCGACGCAGGCGCGCAGTGAGTTGGACTTGTCCTTCCGGCGTGATTTTTACTTGATGCACGTCTGCGGAGTATTCGAGTCCGCGGCCGGCCCAGACTTCATAAACACCCACGGGAATTTTCACAGAGCCTTTCCCGTCGCCAGTGTAAATCGTGCTCTGGCGGCTCGCAATCAGCCCTTCGGATTTCACGCCGAGTTCGAAGGGCTTGCCCTCACGCAAGAAGACGAGCTTGCCGGGCACGAGCGTGTTCGCATCGAGATCGCGAATTTCGAATTGCAACGTGCCGTAGGCTTGCTGTTCTTGGGGAAGAGCCGAGGTAAAGAGTAGAAGCAAACTGCTCAAACAGAGAGAGGCGGTCATGAACTTCATGTTGATTGTCATCCGTTTTTTTTTTACAATGCGCGCGTGATTAATTTATGGAGTCCAGTATGATCGAAATTACCGTAAAAGTCCCTTCCCGGCTTTCACAGCCGCTGCAAGAAATCGCGGATAAGCGTTTTGAGGGAAGCTTGATTGCAGTCATGCAAGCCGCGCTCGAATCCTATTTGCTCTCCAAGCAAGCAGAACGTGAAAAACTAAAGCAACTCGTTCAAGAAATTCGCCGGGAAGTTACCGCAAGGGGCGGCATCGACGAAAAGGATTTAAACAGAAGAATCAGAGAGTATCGCAAAGCTGCTTATCCTCGAAAGTGACTGGGAGACGATCATTGAAGGTCGTCATCGACACAAATATTTTGGTTTCCGGCCTGGGCAACCCTCGCGGCGCTCCTGCAAAGCTTATTGATCGGTGGCTTCATGGGCAATTTGATCTGATTGCCTCGAATCCAATCTTTGCCGAATACACAAAAATCCTTCTAAATCATCCTCACGTTCCCGATGAAAAGGCGGGAAACTTCCTCGGTAGCTTGATCACTCTCTCCGAATTTGTGCAAATTCCAGAGGCCCTCATCGTTTGTAAAGACCCTTCCGATAACGTTTTCTTGGAAACCGCAGTCGTTGGGAACGCGGAATACTTGGTGACCAAGAACATCAAGCACTTTCCCATCAAACAATACCAAAGCGTGAGAATCGTTCGCGTTTCACAAATGCTTTCGGAGCTTGAAAAGAAATTCGGTTAAAGGACCTTCCCGTCATTTCTTCACATCGCGCATCCACCACGGCGCGGCGGCAAACCACAATACTGTTCCGAGCAGCATAAGATGCGCGTGCGTTTGCCAAGCCAGTTGATTGAGAAAAACGAATACCGAAGGAATCACCGTCAAAGCGAGTCCGATGAGCGAAAGCGCAAACATCATCTTCTTCATACCTTTCCTCCCGCAAAGCTTTTTTGTTGAATAAAACTGAGCCCGAGATACAGCGCCACGGCAAAGAACCACGCAGGCAGGCCTTTGAAGAAAATCTCGAGCGGCAGCAGGAACGCGAGCAACAACGTCAACCCCCACGTTAATGCTGCGGGCCAACTGAAGGGCAGGTTCTGCAACTCCGCAAAATTTTGCTGCAATCGTAATTTCGGAATGAGCCAATAATCTGCGAAGATAACGGCGCCCATGGGCATGAGCAGCAAGCCATAGAGCGCCACGAAATCGAGCAGCTTCATCATCAACGCAGGAAAAAGTGCGGCGAGTGTGGTTGCAATGCCCGCAGCTAGCGTCACCTTCCATCGCTTCCAATTCGGCGTCGCGATTTGCAGCGCGAGGCCCGCGCGATACAAAGCCGGATTGGCGGTAGTCCATCCCGCAATGACCACGCAAATCGCGCCGGAAACTCCTGCGCCGAGATATGCGATGGGGCCGGGCGCAACATTGCCCAATGCCGCCGCGCACAAAATGCCGGAGCTGATCCACGCCAGATAATGCCCGAGGTACATGCCGAACGCGCTCAAGAAGCCATATTGCCATTTGCGCGCGTAGCGCAACAACGTGAGATCGGCCATGCCGAGGTGCATCGCCATATTGCAAAACCACGCGAAGAACGCGATGTGCCAGAACGTGAACTTGGTTTGTCCGGCGAGCGGCACACCGGTCCAAATTTTTTCATTGGCGACGCGCCAAAAATCTGCGAAGCTGGTGACGCCCAATTGCGGCAGCACGGCGAGAGGCGCGGCGATAAACACGAGCGCCATCCACGGCGCAGCGATCTTGGAAAAGTGCGCGAGTTTTTCGAAGCCGAGAATGGCGAGCGCGGTAACTAATGCGCCGACCACCAACACCACAACAACCCAAGTGAGGCTGTTCGGATACACGTCGCCCAAACTCGGCATCGTCATGTTGAACGGCAAGCCCACGGCCGTGGCGGAAACTGAAATCATCGACCCCGCCAGAAAACAAAACATGAGCGCATTGACAATGTTGTATGCAAAGAGCAGATTCGGCCCGACGATTTTGCGCAGCAGCCAGTATTGATTCAAACGCGTTTTGACCGCGATGGGCGCGACCACGAACGCCCAACTCAACACCGCGAGCAAGTTGCCGACGAAGAGCCCGGCGAAGAGATCGAAAGCCGAAACACCGTGCGCAACGAAGAGCGGGCCGATGACGAACTCCGTGCCCGCAATGTGCTCGCCGGAATAGACGCCGATGAAATTGCCCGCGCTTTGGAGCTTGCTTTCCGCAACCGGCTCGCGATCAAATTCATACAAGTGATCGAGACGTTCGACGAGAGTGGAGGGTGAAGCGGGAGTCATGGATTTCACCTTTCAAAAAAGCAAAGGCTTTATTGTAAACGGATTTTACGAATATAGCGGATAAAGAAAGCATCTGAAGTTTGTCCGCTTCATCCGTTCAATCCGCTTACAAAATTCTTTTAGCGTTTCATCTCTCTTGAGCTTTTGTAAGCTCGCGATGAGACAATTCGACGTTCACTTGATACTTTTCACGGAGATGTTTGGCGAGGGTGTTGGCGCAATAGACGGAGCGATGTTGGCCACCGGTACAGCCGAAGGCAATGGAGAGATCGGTGAAGTTGCGGCGGCGATAGTTTTCGACGACTTGATCCGTGAGATCGCGCACGCGCGTCAAGAAGCTGTGAACTTCGGATTCGTTTTCCAAAAAGGCAACGACCTCGGGATCGTTGCCGGTTTGATGCGCAAATTTTTCGAAGCGGCCGGGATTCGGCAACGCGCGGCAATCGAACACGAAACCGCCGCCGTGGCCGGTCTCGTTTTGCGGCAAGCCGTTTTTATAGGAGAAGCTTTGAATGCGCACGGTGAGACTCAGTTGCACGTTGCCCAACTCACGCAACGCAGTGGAGCGCACCATGCGATGCAACACGTCCAGCAACGCCGGCAATGCGACCGGAAACTCTGCATGGCGCAACACAAATTCGAGATTGCGAATGGCGTAGGGCACGCTTTGCAGGAAGTGCGTTTTGCGTTCATAAAATCCGCGAAAGCCGTATGCGCCCAGGGCTTGCAAAATGCGAATGAGCACATAGCCGTAATAGTGGCGGAGAAACTGTTCGGGCGAGAGAGGAAGCAGCTCGTTGGCGGCTTCGAGATAATGCTGCAACAGTTCCGCGCGCACATCGAAAGGCAGATCGGCTTTGGCGTCGAAGAGCAACGAGGCCACGTCATATTGCAATGCGCCGCGGCGCCCGCCTTGATAGTCGATGAAATACGGCTCGCCCTCGCGCAGCATGATATTGCGCGATTGGAAATCGCGATAGAGGAAATAGTGCTGCTCGGCTTCGAGCAGAAAATCGCAGAAGGCATTGAAGTCGTCTTCCAGCTCTTGTTCATTGAAAGAAATTTTGGCGAGTTTGAGGAAGTAATATTTGAAGTAGCTCAAATCCCACATCATGGATTGCCGGTCGAAGCGCGAGCGCGGATAGCAAACGGAATAGTCCAAATCTTTTCCGGCTTGAATTTGAAACTTGGGCAGCGCGGCCACGACCTTGCGATAAACCGCGAGCCCGGCTTCGGAAAAGCCGCTCTGGGTGCGCGCTTCACTCAAAAAAGAAAACAGCGTGGTGTCGCCCAAGTCTTCTTCCAAATAAATACCGCGCTCCAAATCTTCGGCGAAGATTTGCGGCACGGGCAAGCGCCATTTATGAAAATGTTTGGAGAAAGAGAGGAAGGCGATGTTCTCGACGCGGTCGGCGTTGAAAATTCCAATGAACGATTGCGCGTCGCCGATCATGCGAAAAATTTTTCGGTCGGAGCCGTGTGCTTTCAGCTCGGTTATGCTTTGAGGAGGTGCGCCGCTGTGCCGATGGAATAGGGCTTCGAGATTTGCGAGGTATTCCATGAGGTGGAGAGATAGGTGATCAACCACGAACTGCGCGGGTTTGATGAAGCGGGGCAAAAGTAGAGGATCGTGTCAAGAAATGCAAGGGCGGGAAAAGAGATAGAAGAAAAGACTGACAGCTAAAAGCTGAAGGCTAATAGCTGTCAGCTAAGTTACCTAAGTTTCTTTTTCAAACGCTCAGCGAGTTTGTCTATCATTGGAAAAACGCTTTCGCCTTGTTCGGTGTCGGCCAAGAGCAGTTCGCCGGTTTGCGCTTCGAAGAGTTGCACGTCGAAGCGCAGGCGTTTGCCTTCGTGCGCAAGCGCGCCGCAGAGCATGAAATCCGCGCCGGTTTTTTGCGCCACGTTGCGCGCAAGCGAGAGGCTCATGGCTTGCTCTTTTTGAACTCCCAAAGCGCTCAAAGCTTCATTCAACTCCGGGCGGCCGAGCACGCGCAACGTCGTACCGCGTTCCAATTCGGTGATGAGCATGTCGGCCAAACCCACGCACATCCATTCATCGCGCGCGTCTTGCGTGCGATTCTCGAAGTAACTCACCAGCATTTTTTTGTTCGCCAGATTGGGCAAGAGCGGGCGCGTATCGACAAAACCGGCTTGCTGCGCCGGCTCTTTTTTCCGCCACGAAAATATATCTCCCCAGGCCCCACTCAAAGCCAGCGTGGCAATGACGGCTAGCGCTGCAATAGTAAACACCGACACGTAATGACGCGACGACCAGCGCGTTGCCGCTTTCGAACGAGAAGGAAAAACGGGCTCTTTTTTCTGATGAGCAACGGCAGCGGAACCTTCCGCAAGGTTGGGCGGAGCCGTTTGGGTTTCGGGTTGAATTTGAGGAAGAATGGAATCGTCTTCGGTTTCGTTTTCGGGAAGCGCAATTGTGCCCTGCTCGGGATCCTTGATGAGCACTTTGTAAATTTCAATGGGCTGGCGAATGTTCTTCAAGGCCTGCGGCCCCATGTTAACCGTGAGCAGCGAGAGCTTGCTCTTCACTCTCTCGTAAATTTCGCGAGTGATGCATATGCCGCCGGGGTCGGCCAACTGCTGGATGCGCGCGGCAATGTTCACTTCATCGCCGAACAGATCGCCCTCGACGATCATCACTTCGCCGAGGCTCACGCTCATACGCACGAGGATGCGGTCGGACTCGGCCTTGTCGTCGTTGTAGCGCAAAAATCTTTGCTGCGCTTCCACCGCGCATTGCAACGCCACCACCGCGCTGTCGAAGTCGATGAGGAAACCGTCGCCCGTGCCCTTGATGATCTTGCCGCGATGCTTGCGCACGAGATAGCGCATGATGCGATTGTGATCGCGCAAGAGCTTGAGCGTCAATTGCTCGCTCTCGCCCATGCGGCGGCTGAAGCCTTTGATGTCCGTAAACATGATCGCCGAAAGCTTGCAAATATTTTTGCGCGACATCGAGGCTTGATGATAAAAGGGTGTGGACTTGTTGGCATCCATGAAAAAACTCCGCTCCTTGCGTTCGCGCTGCTTGACGCAAGACTTGATTGAAGGTGCTACCCTTGGAGAATCGTTTTAGAAATTTAGAAAAACCTTTGCCGCTTCACGCAACCCATATGCCACTAGTCACTACCATGAGAAATCAAACAGTTAATCCGCACGCGCCATTTCCAAACACGGCGAAAATTGTTCTAAACGCAAACGCGTCTGTTCGAAAATTGAGACATTGCCCTTGACTTTTTGCGGCATATCCTGCTACTTGAATTAGCTTTTAGCTTTTAGCCATCAGCATCGAGCGACAACCGTCAAATTAAAATCCAATCGAAAGGCCGTCATGCCTCATTCCTTCTACTATTGGTGCGGCTTCACGATTTACTCCGTGATCGTGATCGCGGTTGGCTTTTTTTCTTATCGCAAACAAGCCCGTGCTGCGGCCTCGAATTTCTCACGAGATTTTTGGACTGCGAGCCAAAAGCTTTCGGGTTGGGCCGCCGGACTTTCGGTTTCCGCGAGCATGATGTCCATCAGTTGGTCGTGCGTGTATGGCGTGCAGCTTTTTTATTGGTACGGTGTTGGTGGATTGTGGCTGTTGGGCATTCCGTGGCTGTTGGCTATGTTCGGCTTTTTCATATTAGCACCGCGCCTGCGAAAATTGCAAGCCTTTTCTCAGCCGGAAATGGTGGGCAGCCGCTTCGGCGTGCGCGCGCGGCAATTATTGGCCGTGCCGCTTGCGTTCGTTTACATGGTTTGGTGCGGCGCGGAGCTTTATGCCGCGGCGCAAATTCTCACGCCGTTGTTCGACTCCAATTTTTATCTCATTCTCTTTTTGATGGCCTTCGTGGTCGCGACGTATTCGGCGATGGGCGGATTGGCTGCGGATGTTTCCACCGATCAAATTCAATTCGTGCTCGTGGCGTTTTTCATCTCGGCCGTGGCGTATTTGTGCAGCAACGCAATTTTAGAGCAACACCGCTTCGCTTCGTGGTGGCAAAATCTTCCCGCAGCGCCGAAAGCTGTCGCACCGGCGCAATCACTTCTCTCCACCGGCTTCGCATTGATGGTCATGACGTTCATCGCTTACTTGCCGGGCTGGCTCGTCACTACCGACGTGTGGATTCGCATGCAAGCCTCGCGCTCAACCAAAGAAGCGCGCAAAGCCGTGCTCGTCGCGGCCACGAACTCTTTTGTGTTCGTCGCGCTCGGGCCGATGATCATCGGATTGGCTGCGCTCTATCTTTATCCGCCGCAAGGCGCGAACATTCCTCTTGAGCTTGCGGACGGCGCTAAAATTTTTGCGGTGATTATGCAAGACTACTCGCCGGTGTGGTTGAACGTGATGCTCACGGTGGGATTGGCCGCGGCCGCCATGTCCACGATCGACACCACGGGCAACGTGCTCGCGCTTTCGCTTTCATATGATCTCCTCGAACCGATGGCAGAGCGCCGGCTCACGCCGCAATTGAAAGCGAAACTGCCGCGCCTCATTTCAGTGGGCGCGATTGGCGTGGCGTTTTTGTACGCGCTGTTCATCGAATCGCTGTGGGATATTTTTTATCTCTCCTCCGGCATTTTAACCACGACGATTTTTATTCCGATGATGGCGCTCTTCATACCCTCCGCCACGCCGCGTCAAGTGCAAGCGGCAATCATCACCGGTTTTTTCGGAACACTGCTCTTCTATTATTTAGAAACGCGACACTATCTCGCTGCATTCGAGCCGCAATGGCTGGCGGCAACGGGATTAAGTTATATTTTGTGGGGATTGCTTGCGGCGATCTTTGTGTTCGTTGCAACCGGGAAGAGACTGGCAAAGTCGCCTGATGATGAATCATCAGGCTAGGAGATGCAAGCCAACTGAAGTTGGCTGCCACCCCGCTGCAGCGGAATTTTAGCCATCTTTAGATGGCTTTCATCTCATAGGCTGATGCTTCAGCATCAGACTCATTCAACCAGAAAGAAGGCGCGCATGCTTGAGCCTACAGGCGAAAACAATCGTGGTGCGGTGCGTTACGAAGACGTGGATCACACTTATCTCGCGCAGCGCAAGCTGCGCAAGAGCGCAGGCTGGGTGATGCTCTGGGCCATGGGCGTGGGCGCGGTGATTTCGGGCGATTACTTCGGTTGGAATTACGGCCTCACGGCCGGCGGCTTCGGCGGCTTGCTCATCGCAACCGTGGTGATTGCGGTCATGTACGTGTGCATGGTCTTTTGCATCGCGGAATTATCCACGGCCTTGCCGCACACCGGAGGATTTTATTCCTTCACGCGCAATGCTTTCGGCCCGTTCGCGGGTTATCTCGTCGGCGTGACGGATACCATCGAATACGTCATCACGCCCGCAGTGATCGTGATCGGCATCGGCGGGTATTTGCAAAAGCTCTTTCCAGGCGTGCCGGTTTATGTTTGGTGGATCGCCGCGTATGCGCTCTTCGTCGGCATCAACATTCGTGGCGTGGAAATCACTTTCAAAGTCGGTTTGGTGGTGACGTTGCTCGCTGTGGAGGTGCTTGTCGTGTTTTTCGCGGGAGCTTTGCTGAACGGCGCATTTAGTTGGAAAGAAGTTTTCAATATTGCGCCCGAGGCCGGGCACTCGACGTTTCTGCCGAAAGGTTGGTACGGCGTCTTCGCCGCGTTGCCTTTTGCGATTTGGTTCTATCTCGCCATCGAACAATTGCCGCTTGCTGCGGAAGAGACCGTCGATGTGGTGCGCGACATGCCGCGCGCGTTGATCTTAGGCATCGTCACATTGCTCGCGCTCTCACTCTTCACGCTCGTGCTGAACACCGGCGTCAATGGCGGCGCGGCTGCAATTGGCGCTTCCGATGCGCCGCTCGCCGACGGCTTTCGCGCCGTGTTCGGAGCGGGCGCAACTTCGACCGTGCTCACGCTCATTGCACTCACCGGCCTCATCGCGAGTTTTCATACGATTATCTATGCTTATGGCCGCGTGCTCTTTGCGCTCTCTCGCGCCGGTTATTTTCCGCGCGCGCTTTCCGTGACCGGATACAAAACCAATACGCCGCATCGCGCGCTCATCTTCGGCGCGTTGATCGGCTTGCTCTGCGCGATGTTGATCGATCGTTTCAACGAAGGCGTGGTCGGCGCAGTGTTGTTGAACATGGCCGTGTTCGGCGCCGTGATTTCGTATGCGTTCGTGATGCTCGCTTATCTGCAACTCAAACGCAAACGTCCGGATCTGCCGCGACCGTATCGCAGCCCATTGGGCAACGCGGGCGCATACGTTGGCGCAGCGCTCGCGTTGCTCTCATTGGCTGCTACTTTCGCCGTGCCGGATTATCGCCCGGGTGTGTGGGGCGTGGTGGTGTTTGTGATTGCGGCGTTGTTATACTTCGTGCTTTATAGCTCGAAGCGTTTGGTCGCGCAAGCGCCGGAGGAAGAAGTTGCGTTGATTATCGAAGCGGAGAAAGGGTTGGCGCACCGGTGAACGCGATTCATTTATGCTAAACTGAGGCTCAACCTCGGCTTGGCCGAGGTTTTTGAGTGTCGCAACGCTGGAACGAAATGCAATGCAACGGCCAAGCCGTTGCAGGAGCATGCTAGCGCGGCATTCTTTAAACGAGAAAGAATTAAACCAGAAGATCGAGCGCGGCTTGCAGTTCACTCGCGGCATGCGTATCACCGGCGGCACGCGCGGTTTTCAAACCGGCTTGATAGATCGCCACGGCTTGCGTTTGGCGCTGCAAGTTTTCCAAAAGCTGGGCGTATTGATAATAGGTGGGAACATAAGCGGGGTGCTCGTTGACCAATTGCTGAAAGTGCGCGATAGCATCGTCGTTCAAGTGCAGCTTCACGCATTCCAACGCCACCAGATAACGCGTGAAGGCATCGGTGGGGTTGGCTTCCAAACTTTTTTGCAATTTTTGTAAACGCGCGGTGTCCACGATTTTCTCCATCAGGCTTCGTTGAGATACCATTTCCAAAAACAACACACGCGGCGAAAATATCAAACCGGCCAAACTCTTCCAAGTGTTTTTCTGAACGGCTTTATCGACGCAAAGCGCGCATCCGACTAAAACGCAAGCGCAGCAAGCCTTTCACGCGGAAAATCTGCTTGACTCTTGCGCGCCTTTGTTTGTACATTCGCCAACATTTTAAACGATGATAGACGTTTTTCACGGACGTGCAATGGCCTCTCTGAATCGAAACGTGCTCATCGTCAATCAGAATTACGAGCCGATGAGCGTCATTACCGCGAAGAAAGCCGTGGTCCTTATTTATTTGGGCAAGGCCGAAATCATCGAGCGGCATCCGCGTTTGGAGATTCGCTCGGTGCGCCACGCCATGCCGTTTCCGAGCATTGTGCGCTTGGTTTCCTTCATTCACATTCCGCGCAAGCGCGTGGTGCTCTCGCGCAAGAACATTATCAAGCGCGACAGCGGCCGCTGCCAATATTGCGGCTCGACGCAAAAGCCGCTCACCGTCGATCACGTCTTGCCGAAGAATCGCGGCGGCGAAGATTCGTGGGAGAATCTCGCGTGCGCGTGCGTATGGTGCAACAATCGCAAAGGCAATCGCACGCCCGACGAGGCCAAGATGCCGCTCTTGCGCAAGCCGCAACGCCCGAATCACATCTTTTTTATGCAGCACTTCGTCGGAGTCGTGGACGAACGTTGGAAGCCTTATCTCTTCATGAACTAGCCGCTCGCGTTGCTCCGCCTCGGCTGCTGCAAAAAAAAAAACAGCATCCGGGATTTTAGACCATGCGTCCTCGGCTTGGGTGCATTCACGTTGGCAGGCACGAGACGCATTTTGTTTTTTGCAATCATTCAGACCTTCCAGGCTTAAAAGCCGGAAGGTCTTTTCACGTTTAATGTTGGAAGCTTTGCACTCTTGATGAACAAAAGACGCATCCTAAGCGGCATGCGTCCGACCGGCCGCTTGCACATCGGCCACTACGTCGGCGCGCTCGAAAACTGGGTTCAACTCCAAAAAGAATTCCACAACTATCATCTCATCGCAGATTACCATTCGCTCACTACCACGCTCGATACTTCCACGTTTTATGATAGCACGATCCACATGGTGATCGATTGGCTTGCCGCCGGCATCCTGCCCGAACAAAGTCCCATCTTTCGGCAATCGCAAATCAAAGAGCACGCGGAACTGTATCTCATCTTCGGCATGCTCATCACCAAAGAGCGTTTGGAAAGAAATCCCACGCTCAAAGAGCAAGCGCGCGATTTGCAATTGGACACGCTCATCTACGGCCATCTCGGCTATCCGGTGTTACAGGCCGCGGACATTTTGCTCTATAAAGGCGACGTGGTTCCGGTCGGCGAAGATCAAGCGCCGCACGTGGAAATCACACGCGAGATTGCGCGAAAGTTCAACAACAGCTACGGCCAGGTTTTCCCCGAGCCTGAAGTGCGTCTCACGCAGTTCGCGCGTTTGCCTGGACTCGATGGTGACGCCAAAATGAGCAAGTCGCTCGGCAACACTATTCTGCTTTCCGATAAACCGCAAGAAGTGCAGAGCAAGCTGCGCAAAGCCTTGACCGATCCTCTCAAAGTTCGCAAAGGCGATCCGGGCCGGCCGGACGTTTGTTTGGTTTTTACCTATCACAAAAAATTCAATCCGAACGAAACGGACGAGATTCGCTCCGGCTGCGAAAGCGGCGCGCTCGGTTGCGTGGATTGCAAGAACCGTTGCGCGAATCGCATCGCGGAATTTCTTGCGCCGATGCGCGAAAAGCGCGCGCACTACGAAACGCACCTCGATGAAGTGAAAGACATTCTGCATCACGGTGAAACCGTAGCGCGCGCGGAAGCGCAGAAGACGATGGCCGAAGTGCGCAATGCGATGCAGTTGGGGGTGGTTGAATAACGTCTGCTCCGATGAATTTTAACGTGCAAGTTCGATAATCACTTTTCCTCGACGTGTCATTCTGGAAGAACCTTCCCTCGAACTGGGAACAAATCTCGAAACAAGCCTCGATTCCAGAACGAAGGAAGGTTCTTCCAGAATGACAAATCGGTGGGAAGGCCTATGAGACGAATCACTCAATGGCGTACCGCATCAAGCTCAACATGTTCGAAGGGCCGCTCGACCTTCTGCTCTTTTTGATCAAAAAAGAAGAAGTCGATATCTATGACATTCCGATTGCCGAAATCACCAAACAATTTTTGGAATACGTCGAGCTCATCACGCTTCTTGATTTGGAGACCGCGGGCGATTTCATTTTGGTCGCGGCCACGTTGATTCGCATCAAAGCGCAAATGCTCCTTCCGAAAAATCCAGAAGAGGGCGAGGACGAAGAAGAAGACCCGCGTCAAGAACTGGTGCGCCGGCTGCTCGAGTATCAGCAATACAAAGAAGTGGCAATGAAGTTCGGCGATCTCGAAGTGGCGCAGCGCGACTTCTTCCGTCGCGGCTTTTTTGATTACGACTTCAGCGACGCCGAGCCGGAGTTCGTTCCGAACATGAGCAACCTTTCGCTCTTCGATCTCATGGCCGCGTTCAAGCGCGTGCTCATGCGCATTCCAAAAGAGACGCAGCATCGCATCGAACAAATTCCGGTGACCATCGACGATCAAATCGACTACATCTTGCAAGAGATCGAACTCGAGCGGCAGTTGCTCTTCGTCAATTTGCTGCAAAAGCTGCCCAGCAAAATTTATGTGATCGTGACATTCATCGCCTTGCTGGAAATGATGCGCCGCGGTTTGATCGAAGCCACGCAATCGAGCCCCTACGGGGAAATTTGGATACGGAAGGTTTGATCTAATCTGCCAACCGCGAATGAACGCCAATCAACGCGAATGAAGAATTAGCGTGTCTTCGCGCGCATTCGCGGTTTGTCAAGAAGTTTAACAATTGGGGCAAAACTATTTGCGAAGGAATTGATGAATAGCAACGACCTCAAACGCGTGATCGAAGCGCTCATCTTCGCTGCCGATGCGCCGCTGACTGCGGAGCGCATTCGCGAGACCTTGGAAGCGTGCAGCGATGAAGAGATCGCGCAAACCGTCGAAACGTTGAACGGCGAGTATCACGCTTCCGGCCATGCGTTCATGATTCGGCAAGTGGCGGGCGGCTATCAAGTCACCACGCGGCCGGAATACGGCAATTGGATCAAGAAGCTCTATCTCGGCCGGCAGAAAGCGCGTTTGTCGCACGCGGCTTTGGAATCGCTCGCGATCATTGCATTCAAACAGCCGATCAGCCGCGTGGATATTGCGCAAATTCGCGGCGTCAATTCCGACGGCGTCATCGGCACGTTGCTCGAGCGCAAGCTCGTGACCATCAGCGGCCGCTCCGAAGCGGTCGGGCGCCCATTGCTCTATAACACCACGCCGGAGTTTTTGGAATTTTTCGGCATCAATGATTTGACGGAATTGCCCAAGCCGCGTGAGATCGAAGAGTTGATCGGCAAAGAAGGCATGTCCGAAGAAGTGTTGCAAGCGTTGAGCAGCGACAAACAACTCAAGCTGCCCATCAGCTTCGAGCCGGAAGCGGGCACGGAAACTTCCGCCGCGAATATGAACGGGCCGCTCCTAATGCCGATTGCTGCCGAACCTTCTGCCGAGCAAGCTGAAACTGCGAGTGCTTCCAATCTTGAAGAGGGCGCAACGGAGGACAATTCGGAAAGCGCTGCTCTATCTGACAATGATGAAACGGCTATTGCTCCTTCCGAAGATGATGCGATTACTTCTGAAGAGGTTGAGAATAACTCAGAGACTTCTTCGCCGATTGTAGAAGAGGCGCAGGATGAAGAAGACGCAAATGCTCCCGTTGCGCTTGATGAAAACATAATAGCTTCTTCTCTTATTGTAGAAGAAACGAAGAGTGAAGACGGGCCTGTGACCATCGTCTCGCAAGAAGAGATCGCACCTCTTACTTCAGACAATGGCGTATTGCAGCGAGCCGATACTGCGATGTCGGAAACGGAGTTGTTGCAATCGGACTCTGAAACGAAAACCGCTTCTCTTCCCAGGAAAGCTCAAGAACGCAAGCGCAGCAAACGCGCAAGCCTGATTGCCGAAGGGGTTGATGGCCGCGCCGAAGCGGCCATCCCACAAGCTGAAAATGATTCTCCCCCAGTTGCCACCCCGATAGAAGATCTTTTAGTAGAAAATGAAAACGCGCCGCGCTCTTCTGAATTGACAAACAACGTTGTCGATGATTCTACCAATGCTTCAACCTCGGACAAGCTAACGGAGGCCGGCTCTCCCGAGCCGGACACCGCGCCGGCCATTGTCACGATGCCAATGGAAGAAGCAGAGGTGGATGTTGTGGCGATTGCCGATGATGAGCTTGAAGTCGAGACTGACGAGCTATTGTATGCCGCTTCCGAAGTCGATACTCCATTTGATCCCGTTGTGGTTGAAAGCGGTGCCACCGAGAATTTGAGAATCGTTGCGCCGCTTCGCGAAGAAACGACGCCCGATTCACAGGAGGAATTTTCCGAGCCGCAGGTTGTGAATGTGATCGAAAGCGCGCCGGCCATGCTGACGGAATGGGCCGCGCCCGCAAGCTCTCATTCAAACGAGGAAGAGGAACACATTGAAACAGCCCCGAGCGTTCATGTTGCGGAAGCTGAAGCTCTTTTGGAATCATCCAACATAACTTGGGAACATGGGCCGGCAATGCTGCACGCGACTTCGCACGAAGTCGCCCGCGAAGAGGAAGAGGTTCACGTCGTGCAAATTGAAATTACAACGCCCGCCGCTTTAGCCGAGACCGAAGAAGCTTTGCAGAATGAACCGGCAACTCTCGTCGCGCTTGTGAATGATAGTACGGACGTGTTGGAAGTCGATGCCTGGCCGGAAGTCACGGAGGTTCGCGTTGACGAGCCATTGAGCATTGCAGAAGATTTGACCCCGATTGCCGTGCATGAAATTCACGAAGAGCGCGAGCCGGCTTTCATTTCTGCAACGACGCAGGGCGAAGCCGATCACCATGGCGATGCGCGCGAAGCATTCGCCGCCGCGCCTGAGCCGGCGTATGAATTTCATTCCGCGCCGCAAGAAAATTATTCTGAAGTTGAAATGCTCGCCGTGACGCGAGAAGAAGCCGCAACAACATTTAGCGCCACGCCTTCGAACGGCGAAGATGCACGCGGTGTTGCAACGCAGAACGAAGTTATCGCAGAGCCGCGCGCACGCGAAACTTCCAGCGCGGAGGAAGAACGTTTTTTCGTATGACCCCGCCAAGCCGCGGGGAATGGGAAGAAGCGCAAGCTGAAGACGAGCGCGGCCTCGCAGGCTTGTTCAAAAGAGCAGTGGGATGGCTGAAGAACACCTTGCAAAAGCTGATGGGCAGATGATTCGACTCAATCGTTTTCTCGCCATGTCCGGCGTGTGCTCGCGCCGCGAAGCCGATCATTTGATCGAAAGCGGCGAAGTCAAGATCAACGGCAAAACCGTGCGCACGCTCGGCGTGCAGATCGACCCCGAGCACGACGACGTGCGCGTGCGCGGCAACGCCATCGGCTCCAACTTTGCGCGCGCATATGTTCTGCTCAATAAACCCGCGGGCTTTGTCACGACGGTGAAAGACGAGCAGGAACGCCCCACGGTTTTGAGCTTGGTGCGCACGCCGTTGCGTTTGTTTCCGGTGGGCAGATTGGATCTCGACAGTGAAGGCTTGTTGCTGCTCACGAACGACGGCGATCTCTCGCATCGTTTGATGCACCCACGTTATAAAATTCCCAAAGTCTATCGCGTGTTATTGAAGCAGCCTGCGGAAGAAAGTGTGGCGCGCCTTTTTGAACGCGGCGTGAAGATCGATGAAGAGGGCAAACCGGTGCGCGGCGAATTGCGCTTCACGCATCCGCGCGATCGCAGCTTGTGCGAAGTGACTATTTGGGAAGGCCGCAATCGCCAAGTGCGCCGCATGTTCGCCAAGTGTGGCTGCCGCGTGAAGGCTTTGCAGCGTGTTCAAATGGGCCCGTTGCGCCTCGGCAAATTGCAGTTGGGCGCGTGGCGTTATTTGACGGATGACGAAATCGACCGTTTGTTCGAAGCCGTCAATCTCGAACGCAAGACAATTTAAGAGAGCAAAACGATTGCTGGCAAAACCATTAAAAAGCTTTTAGGCAGGATAATTCAACGGCAGAATAATTTTTTCTAATCATTCTGCCATTAAAAATAGTTTTGCCAGTAATAGTTTTGCATTTCAAGTTTTGAAATGATTCGGCGGTGAGGGCATGGAGATTCGCAACAAACGTGTGATGGTTCTCGGCGGCTGGGGTTTGGTCGGCATGGCGGTGTGCCGTAAAATTTTGCGCGAAGCGCCGGACGAGCTGATCGTGGCCTCGCTCACCGAGCCGGAAGCGCGCGAAGCCGTGGCGCATTTGAAAGTAGAGAGCAATGACAATCTTCGCGTGACGCCGTATTGGGGCAACATTTTCGTGCGCGAGGCCTTGCAAAGCAAGTCCCGCGCGGAAATTTTGGGCGACGAAATCTTGCGCAACATGCTCATTGAAGACGTATTGGATGAGTTGAACGAAACGATTTTGGAACGCGCGTCGCTCTATCAAGTGATCCAACGTTATCGCCCGCAGGTCATCGTTGATTGCGTGAACTCCGCGACCGCGCTCGCTTATCAAGACGTGTTCGCGAGTTACTATCGCATCAAGAATCATCTCAGCCTGGTGAAGACCGAGCAAAAGCACGATCCGGTGCTGGTTCATGAAGTCGAAAAGCTGCTCTGCACTTTGTACGTGCCGCAATTGATTCGCCACGTGCAGATTTTGTATGAAGCCATGCGCCGCTTTCGCACCGAGGTCTATTGCAAAGTCGGCACGAGCGGCACCGGCGGCATGGGTTTGAATATTCCATACACGCACTCGGAAGAAAAACCCTCGCGCGTCTTGCTCAGCAAGTCTTCGATTGCGGGCGCGCACTCGATGTTGCTCTTTCTCATGGCGCGCACGCCCGATGCGCCCATCACCAAAGAAGTGAAGCCCACGGCCGCGATCGCGTGGAAAGGCATCGCCTACGGCCCGATTCACAAACACGGCAAGCCGATTCCGCTGTGCGATTGCCCGCCCGAACGCGCGATGCAACTTGATAGCACGCTCAAATCGAGCGTCGAGCCGGGCGCGGAGAATTGGGAACCGCTCACCGGTGAGGTTTTGCAATCCGTGTTTGTCGATACCGGCGAGAACGGCATTTTCTCTTTGGGTGAATTTACGGCGATCTCGGATTCCGGGCAGATGGAGTTCATCACACCCGAAGAAATTGCGAAGAGCGTGATTTACGAAATTAAAGGCGGCAACACGGGACATGACATCATCAACGCGCTCGACAACGCCGTGATGGGCCCGACGTATCGCGCGGGCTTGCTGCGCAGCAAAGTGCTCAGCCGCATGAAAGAACTGGTGAAGGCGCACGACTGCGACAGCGTTGCGTTCGAGCTGCTCGGTCCGCCGCGACTCTCGAAACTGCTCTTCGAAGCGCACTTGTTGAAACTGGCCTGCGGCACGTTGGAAGCTTTGCACAACGGCAACGCGCAAGAGATTGCGAATCGCATGCAGGCGTTGATCTCTTCCGAACGCAAGCTGCGCGCGGAGATTATCTCCATCGGCATTCCGATTCTTTTGCAAGACGGCCGCATGTTGCGCGGGCCGGAGATCAAAACGCCGCCGTTCAAAGGCAAAGAGCAGTTAGAAGTCACGCCGGAAAAAATCGAGCACTGGGCGCACGAGGGCTGGGTCGATTTACGCGTGAAGAACATCGCGGATTGGCAAAAGCGCGTGCAGAAAATTTACACGGAATTGCAAGCGATTCCAGAAGACGATACCAGTTCGCAGTTCGAGCGCGACCGGCGTTATTGGCTCGAAGACGAAACCATCGACGTCGGCAAAATTGTCGGCTGGATTTTTTCGAATGAAGAAAAAGGTTTGCGGATGAAGGACTAGGCAAAACGATTGCTGGCAAAACTATTTGTCTTGAAACAAGGCTTGCGGGTGAAGGACTAGGCAAAACAATTGCTGGCAGAACTATTTTTAAAATTTAAAAAAGGTGGGAGCTATGCCAATTCAGCCGAGTGTTCAATTTAAAACGCTTTCCTATGCTGAATATCACGCGTTAGATTATGAAGTCATGGGGATCGTTTTTGCCATTCATAACGATATGGGAAGGTTTTGGAGCGAGAAGATTTACCAAAATGAATTGGCCGATCGCTGCCAAAGGGCGGGGTTCGAAAACGTCGCCACTGAGGTTCCGATACAAGTGTCGTACAGAGATTTCAGCAAGATTTACAAAATCGATCTCTTAATCCGGAACGTAATCTATGAATTGAAAACGGCAGAAACTCTTGGCGGCGAGCATGAGAAGCAAGCGATAAACTATCTCATGTTGACCGGAACGAATCATGCGAAGCTCGTCAACATGCGGCCGGCTTCGGTTCAGCATCGTTTCGTTTCGACCAACATAACGCCGGCAAAGCGTTATCAATTCACCGTTGAAGATAACGAGTGGCGAGATCTTAATGACAACAGTGTTTGGCTCAAGCAAATGTTCAAAAGCTTTTTAGATGAGTGGGGCGTGTTTCTCGACATTACTTTGTTTTACGAAGCTCTAGCATATTTTCGCGGCGGTGAAGACGCCCTTGTAAAAGAGATTGAAGTCAGAAACGAGTCGCGTCTTTTGGGTAAACAAAAAGCGCATTTGATTTCCCAGGATATTGCATTCAAGATTTCATCAGTGACCAAAGACGAGCGGAAATACGAGAACCATTTTCATCGATTCCTTCGCTACACTTCGTTGAAAGCGATTCACTGGATAAACTTCAATCACGAAAAGGTGGTATTCAAAACGATACTCAAATAGGCTCTTCATTGTTTTGCTAGTAATCGTTTTGCTTTGAGAGGGCGCCGCCTCAGGATCATAGAATAGAAAAAAGGCTTTTAATGGTTTTGCCAGTAATCGTTTTGCTTTTGATAAGTTTTGCAGCAGGCAAATGACTCACGGACGCGCGCCTGCTGTTTGGGTAGAAGGGATAGGGAAGTCGAATCACTTATTCTTTGGATGATGGCAAATGATTCACAGGATGACTGAAGATCAACTCTCGCACGCGCAGCTTACGCAGAGTGATCGACGATCGATTATCGCAATTGACGGCCCGGCCGGTTCGGGCAAGAGCACGACCGCGCGCATGCTGGCCAAATGTTTGGGTTTCACGTATCTCGACACCGGCGCGTTTTATCGCGCGCTCACGCTGAAAATTTTGGAAGCCGGCATCGCGCCAGAAGATGAAACAATCGTCGTGCAGCAAGCCGAGAACACGACGATCTCGATCAAAACTCTGCCCGAAGGCGATCGCGTGTTTTTGGACGGTCGCGACGTGACCACGCAAATTCGCGCCCCGTACGTCACCAACGCCATCGCGCCGATTTCGAGCAATCCGGCTGTGCGCGCGATTATGGTCAATCGTCAACGCGAAATCGGTCGCAGCGGCGGCGTGGTGATGGAAGGTCGCGACATCGGCACCATCGTCTTTCCGAACGCGGATTTGAAAATCTTTATGTCCGCTTCGATTGATGAACGCGCCAAGCGCCGCCATCTCGAATTGCAGAAGCAAGGCGTCGAGCGCGACTTCGCCACGTTGCGCGCAGAGATTGCCGCGCGCGATGAGAAGGACACGAAACGCTCCGCCGGCCCGCTCCGCCCCGCAGAAGATGCGGTCATGCTCGACACCACGGACATGAGCATTGAAGAGCAAGTGGATTTCATTGTGACTGCGTTGCAAAAGAAATTTCCGAAGTTTGTTCGTTGAATGATAGAAGAAGAGGCTCGCATTCCCCTCTAGTAATGTCATTCAGGAGGAATCCTTTTAAGCACTGGAATGAGTGCCCAGCGAGTAAAAAGGTTCCTGCGGAATGACAAGTATTTTTTGTTCGTTGAATCATAGAAGAAGAGGCCCGCATCCCCTCTAGCAATGTCATTCAGGAGGAATCCTTTTAAGCACTGGGAAGAATGCCCAGAGAGTAAAAAGATTCCTCCTGAATGACAGTATGAGGAGGAATGCGAGGCCTCGCAAATAGAGCTTGGCCGTGAGGCGCTTTTTATTTAGATTCTCGCAATGGTTGGTGCGCCGCTGTTTTCGGTTACAGTATCGCATCGAAGTGCTCGGACAGGAGCGCATTCCGCGCAAGGGTCGATTGCTCTTTGCGGTCAATCACGTCTCCGCGGCCGATCCGTTCGTCGTGGGTTGTCACGTGCCGCGCGTGTTGCACTTCATGGCGAAGAAAGAGTTGTTCGAGCATCCGTTGCTCGCGCCGCTCGTGCGATTTTATAATTGCATTCCCATCGATCGCGCGGAGTTCAGTTTGAGCAGCATGCGGCGCATTGAAAAGCTCTTGCAGCAAGACGAAGCCGTGCTGCTCTTCCCCGAAGGCACGCGCACAAAGACCGGCAAGCTCGGCCCACTGAAAAACGGCGTGGCCATGATTGCCGCGCGCAACCAAGCGGACATCATGCCGGTGTATATCGACGGCTTGTTCCGCGTGCGCGGCTCAATCTTCAAGCGCCCTCGCGTGCGCATCACGTTCGGAGAAATTGTGCCGATTGCATCGTACTTACAGAACGGCGGCGTAAGCAAAGAAGTTTATAGCGAGATCACGGCAAGAGTGGAGGAGAGGTTGCAAAGGTTGGCAGAAGCATAAGACGTGGCATTCAAAATGACCCTTTAGCAGAAAGGCGAATTTTATGACTTATGAAACTTCCAAAATCAATGAGCTCGAAAACAAATCTCTAGAAGAGATTTTTCGCTCCGTGCTCGCGGATTAAAAGATTTTAGCTGTGCAATTGTCCGACGGAGCCGAGGTCGTAATTCAACCACGACCGAGATTGAAGCCATTGCCTATTCTCGATGGGTTCGTGCCGGAAGGGTGGAAAGATGACATTTATAATGATGCGAAATGATTACGTCTTCTTCGATGCAGGCATGTTCATCGGCGCTTTGCTTCGTGATGACCCGCGTTACGCTGATTGAAGGTTAAAACCATGAAAGGCGATTTCTGCCGCATGTGCGGCTCGAACAAGTTGCGCCGCGAGGAGCGAGATATTTTCCTTGAAAAGAGGAAAAGAACGATCAAGGCCGTTGGCGTTTGGATCTGCGAAAATTGTCATGAAGAATTTCTCGATGACGCGTCGCGAGAAAAATTGTACCAACCGGCACGAGTAGCGCGAAGGAGAAGGGTTCTGGCAGCATGAACGAACACGAGTTTTTTCTGAGCCGGATGGAGAGATTGTGCTGATCGCGCCATTCTTACAAAACGGCGGCGCGAGCAAAGAAGTTTATAGCGAGGCCACGGCGAGAGTGAAGGAGAGGTTGCAGAGATTGGCTGACGCTTAGAATGTGCTAGCAGTATCAAGTATTTCAAATTCAATTAAACAACGAAGGAATAAACTTTATGGGTAAAGAACAGGAAGCGCAGATTTTTAGAGTTGTGCAGCAATACCAAGAATTGAAAGAGACGTTCGCTTTCATTGCGTCAAATATTGAGAAAACTTTGTTGAAGTCTGAATTTGGCGCTACGTTTGAAAGACAAGGCGAAGACACAAGAATTCAGGTTTTGGGACAAGCTGTTTTAGTTTTGTTCAAAGTTGTGATCGATGAAAATTCTAACATATCATATGGGAAATTATCATTCGAATTCGAAAAAAGTAGTTTGCCCGACAAGGCATTTCTATCTTTGTTTTTTAATAGAAACAAGCCCGATGGCGCAATATGGAAGAATCCAAAAGATGAACAAACCAGAATTTGCGATATTGACAATGTGTTCGTTGGCGAAAACATAATGATTCAATTAATCGACACTCTTATTCATCATTCACTCTTCAAATTGAACAACCAATAACACTAGGACAGCACACGAAATGAGTCGAGATGTATTTGTTTGCCACGCTAGCGAGGATAGAGCAAGCGTCGTTACTCCCCTTGTCAAAGCTTTCGATCAAAATGAAATTTCTTATTGGCTAGACGAAGCCGAAATTAGATGGGGCGACAGCATTACACAAAAAGTAAATGAAGGCTTAAGTGTCTCACGCTTTGTTATCGTCGTGCTAAGTGCGGCATTCCTTTCTAAGAATTGGCCACAACGTGAACTTAACGCCATATTGAATATCGAAGCTTCAACTGGAGAAGTCAAAACTCTGCCGTTGATTGTTGGCGATCAAGGGACTAAGACTGAAATCATAAACAAGTTGCCTTTGCTCAATGACAAGAAGCATTTATTATGGGATGGTAATCCTGAATCAATTGTCACTGCCCTCAATGCGCGTCTGAAGAACTTTCCAATCACATCAACAAAAACAAACGCTCAACCCGTGCATGAGACACCAAGAAACGTGCATTTGCCAAAACTACGCAAGTCTTTTTCGCAACACGATAGAGACTCATTCCTAAAACGGACATTCGACATTATTCGATCATATTTCAAACATGCATTGAATCAACTAAATGTTCATTACAATGAGGTCGATATTGAATATGTTGACGTACACGCATTGAAATTCATTGCAAAGTTGTACGTGAATGGCGAATTAAGAAATCAATGCAAGGTATGGATCGGTGACTTGTCCTCAGCTGACTCAATTGGATATTCGGAACGTGGTTTCGACATAAACAATGACAATTCCTATAACGATATTTTAAGTATTGAGAATGATGGTTTCCAACTGTACCTCAAGTTTTTGGTGGGGCACTCATTTCTTCAGGAGAACCCTGAAAAACTAATCCCAGAAAGAGCAGCTGAGAAATTGTGGGAAAGATTTTCATCATCGTTACAAAATTAAGAAGAGAATTGCCTGCTAACATCGCATGTTCATAACCAACAATTTTTTGAAAAACAAAGTATAGGCAAAAATTTTATGCATCCTTGATTTGCAAGCGTTTTCTTGCGCGGCGTGCGATGTTTAGGATGGAAGTAGGCAGTTTTGCAGTTTTCGAGCTTCAGGAATAAACTAACGCTTGCGTCGATAGCTTCATGCGAAAATTCGCAATTGCAAATTTAAACTGCTTTTCCTCTCTCGACGATTCCTCCTTTCCTCACCCGAAGGGAGATTCGTGCTGCGACATGAACGTGTTGCAGCTCAATAAATAATTCCCAAGGAGGTTTTTAACCATGTTCAAACCCATTGATTCAACTCACGCGCCCGCGGAAACATTGGCCGGCGCACAGGCTGCTCACCAACCTCTCTCCACAACAAACGGCAAAAAGGCGGTAGGATACTTCACGACCGGCAAAACGATCTTGCAAAAAGATTTGCCGGAGGAGCGCGAATATTCGGAAGAAGAGTTCGGCAATTTCAAGCGCCTCTATGAAGACACGCTCTCGGAATTTGTCGAAGGCCAATTGCTCGTTGGGAAAGTGCTGGCGATCTCCAACAAAGAAGTGGCGGTAGATATCGGCTTCAAGAGCGAAGGCGTGATTCCGCTCGAAGAATTTCTCAACCCGCAAGAATTGCGCATCGGCGACGACATCGAGGTGTTCCTCGACAACGTCGAGAACAAAGACGGCCAACTCGTGCTCTCCAAGAAGAAGGCGGATTTCATGCGCGTGTGGGAGCGTGTGATTGCCGCGCACGACAAAGGCGAAATCATTCGCGGCCGTTGCGTGCGCCGCATCAAGGGCGGCATCGTGGTGGACTTGCTCGGCATCGATGCGTTCCTGCCCGGCTCGCAGATCGACGTGAAGCCGATTCGCGATTTCGACGCGTACATCGGACAGATGATGGACTTCCGCGTCGTGAAAGTGAACGAACTGCGCAAGAACATCGTGGTCTCGCATCGCGTGCTCGTGGAAGAAGCCATGTCCGAGCAGCGCGGGAAGATTCTCACCAATCTCGTCAAAGGCCAGGTGCTCGAAGGCATGGTGAAAAACATCACCGACTTCGGCGTGTTCATCGATCTCGGCGGCGTGGACGGCTTGCTCCACATCAACGATCTCTCGTGGGGCCGCGTGAATCATCCTTCCGAAATCGTCACGCTCGACGAGAAGATCAAAGTGCAAGTGCTCGACTACAACGAGGCCAAAGACCGGATCTCGCTGGGCCTCAAGCAGCTCTTGCCGCATCCGTGGGTCGAGGTCGACAAGAAGTATCCCATGGGCGCAACCATTCGCGGCAAGGTGGTGAGCATTTCGGATTACGGCGCTTTTGTGGAATTGGAGAAAGGCGTCGAAGGCTTGATTCACATCTCCGAAATGAGTTGGACGCAGCACATTCGCCATCCGAGCAAAGTGGTATCGGTGGGCGAGATGGTCGATGCGAAAGTGTTGAACATCGATTTGGAAGAGCGCAAGATTTCGCTCGGCTTGAAGCAACTCGAACCCGATCCTTGGGACGGCATCGAGCAGAAGTATCCCATCGGCTCGCGCCAAAAAGGCGTGGTGCGCAATCTTACCAACTTCGGCGCGTTTGTTGAGTTGGAAGAAGGCATCGACGGCTTGGTGCATATTTCCGACTTGTCGTGGACCAAGAAGATTCGCCACCCCGGTGAAGTCGTGAAGAAGGGCGATGAAGTTGACGTGGTCGTGCTCAACGTGGACAAGAGCAATCGCCGCATTTCGCTGGGCTACAAGCAAACGCGCGATAATCCTTGGGACACGTTCGAGAGCGATTACAAAGTCCACACGAAGACCACGGGCAAGATCGTGCGCATGATCGACAAAGGCGTGATCGTGGAGTTGCCCTCGGAAGTGGACGGCTTTGTACCGCTCTCGCACCTTGCGAAGACCAATCTCACCAAGCCTGCGGAAGGCTACGCCGTGGGCGATGCCATCGAGTTGGTGGTGATCGAGTTCAACAAGGACAACAAGAAGATCATTCTTTCCGAACGCTTGACAAAGGAATCGCCGGACGGCGAGGGCAAGCGCAAGAAGAAAGGCAAGAAGGGCGCGGAGGCCGCGGAAGCAGGTGCGACGGAAGTGCCCGTTGAGCCTCTTGCCGAAAGCGCTTCTGCGGAGAGCATTGATTTCAGCATCGATGAAAGTTATCCCATCGAAGAAGTGCCGGCCCCTTCGCAGCCGCAATCCTGAAGTAAAAAACATCGAGCCACGGTCGCAAGCCGTGGCTCTTTTTTTGTGTTGATGAAAAGCCTCCTTTTCGATTCTGCCATTCTGGAAGAACCTTCCCTCGTGCTCGGCACAGCGCCTCATGGGTTTCATCTCATGCGCTAGAGAAGATTCCTACGGAATGACAAGGGAGGAAAATAACTTCCAAACGGTATGATGAGCGGGGTAATTCGCATGAAAAAAATCTTTGCGTTTACGCTGCTGTGCCTCAGCCTTTCCTCGCCGCCCGCCGTCTTTAGCCAAATTTCGGAAGATGAAGTTCTCGCATTGATTGCCGCGAACGACTTGGTGCTCGCGCGCGAGCGCGTGCAACAAGCGCGGCGCGAGACGCCCACTTCGGCCATGCCCGCCTATTACAGCGCCCTCCTCGAAGAGGATGCGGATGCTGCGGCCTCTGCTTTTTTAGATTTTATCAAACGCTTCGACAATTCGGAATATAGCGACGACGCGCGCTATCGTCTCGGGCAATACTATTTCGCGCGGGGGAAATATGATCGCAGCCGCCAATACTTTGTGGAATTGGCAAACGGGCAAGCGAACTCGCCGCTCGCTCCTTCTGCACGCTATCAAGCCGCAAAAGCTTTGCTGCTCTCGAATGATTTGTACGGCGCGAAATCCGAATTGGAAAACGTCGCGCGGCAATATCCCGGAACGTGGATGGCGAAGTTCGCGCAGGAAGATTTGCAGCAAGAAGCGCTGAAATCTCTTCCCGCCAATGCCGCACCGCCGCCGCGTGTGGAAGAAAAGGTTGCTTCATCTAAGACCGAAACGCCGGTAACGTCACGCAAAGAAGAGCCTCGCATTGAGCAAAAGGCTTCTTCTTCAAATAAAGAACAACCGAAAGCAGCGACGCAACCCGCACCGCCTCCACGCAAAGAAGAACGCAAGCCCGAGCCGCCGGCTTCGACTTCTAAAAAAGTGGAAGCCAAACCCAAGCCTAAAACCGGCGCGCAATACGCCGTGCAAGTCGGCGCGTATTTGCAGCGCAAAAATGCCGATGATCAAAAGAAAAGATATGCGCAAGCCGGTTATAAAACCGAAGTCGTCGAAAAGCAGGAAGGGAAGCGCACGTACTACGCGGTTTGGGTGGGCGAATTGGCAACGCGTGACCAAGCCTATGCGCTGGCGGATGAATTGAAAAAGAAATTCAAAGTGCGCGCACACACGGTGCGGCGGGATGAGTGAAAGGCAGAGGCAAAACGATTGCTGGCAAAACTATTAAAAGCCTCGTTGTAATGGTTTTGCCCAAAATAGTTTTGTCTTCTGCATTGTAGTGAGTCTTCGAGATTGTTAATCACATGATCAAACTGCACGAAGCTTTTGAAATTGTCTTGCAACACACCTCGCGTTTGGAGCTGGAGCGCATTTCGTTGTTGCACGCGTGCGGGCGCGTGCTGGCGGAAGAGGTGGCGAGCGATATAAACATGCCGCCGTTTCCGCGCAGCAGCGTGGATGGTTATGCTGTGCGTACGGATGATTTGCAGCGATTGCCTGCGCGTTTGCAAGTGCTCGGCGCCATTGCGGCGGGCACGTATCCGGAGTTTAAGATTTCATCGGGCCAGGCGGCGAAAATCATGACCGGCGCGCCCGTTCCCGAAGGCGCGGACGCGGTGCAGATGATCGAGCGCACGCAATCAACTTCTGCAAACGAAGTGGAAATTCTAGAAGCCGTATCACGCGGCGCGAACATTTCACCACTCGGCAGTGAAGCGAAGCGCGATCAGGTTGTCGCGCTTGCGGGAAGTTTTATTTCTCCGGCGATGATCGGCTTGCTCGCTGCGGTGGGAAGGCATGAGGTTGCTGTCTATCGCGCACCATCGGTTGGCTTGATTGCAACCGGCGATGAGTTGGTTGAAATTTCAGAGCAGCCGAGGGCCGCGCAGATTCGCAATTCGAACAGTTATGCTTTGTATGCGCAGATTGAAAACGCGGGCGCGCAGCCGCACGCGCTCGGCATTGCGCGCGATCAAAAGAGCCAATTGCGTGAGCTGATTCAATGCGGCCTACAATACGATTTGCTGCTGCTCACCGGCGGCGTGTCCATGGGCGATTTGGATTTGGTCGAAGATGTGTTCGCAGAGTTCGGCTTTGAAATCTTTTTCAACAAAGTGGCGGTGAAGCCGGGCAAGCCCGTGGTCTTCGCGCGTTCTGGCAAGACCATGCTCTTCGGTTTGCCGGGCAATCCGGTTTCCGCGGCAACGATCTTCGAGCTATTGGTGCGTCCCGCGATTCGCAAGATGATAGGCAATAGTGTTTATCAAAACCCAATCGTCACGGCGCGATTGACGCAACGCTTCCTCAACCGCTCGGGCCGCGAGAATTATGCGCCGGCGTGGACGTGGTATGAGAACGGCGCGTATCATGTGCGCCCTCTTCCTTACAAAGGCAGCGGCGACGTGGTGAGTTATGCCGCGAGCAATTCGTACCTCATCTGCCCGATTGATCGCACCGAGTTGCACGCCGAAGAGCAAGCGCAGGCTATGCTGCGGCCGGAGTATTTCTAGCTTGCGCGTGGCCGAGGCTGCCGTTCTTGTGTTTCTCCAGGACCGCCTTCCTACCGCAAAACATTTCCCAAGAACTTCATGTATGCCGGATTATAGCATGCCGTAGATTAAACGGCGCATGGGCCGGCCTGTGTTGTCATGAATTTTGAGCTTCATTTCACACAACGAGGACAAGCCGCAACCAAACAGGAAAAGCCTATCCGCCGAACCTCGCCGAAGTCACCGAGTGTCGCCGAATAAAAGCTTTTTTCGGCGAATCTCGGTGTCTTCGGTGTCGCTCGGCGGAAAAGTCTTTGTTTTTTTGCAACGACTTCACTTTAAAAAGGCTAGAGGCGAGTGGTCCGCGCAAATCGAATCCTAGCCGTGCAGCCGGGCTCGAGCACGTAAAGGGGAATAAAAATCTATTTTATCATCACCGAATGGGTTGGGAGCAACGGCGGAAACGGCACAAAGCTTTTCAAGCTTGACTCGTCAAACTCAGCGCACGAGAATGAGCATGCGGCTGAAAATGCGGCGGGCGGTGATGATGCGAAACCAATATCTGCCCGCGGGCACGGGCTTGCCTGCTTCATCTTTACCGTCCCAAAGTGCTTCGAATTCGTTCGCCGCTCGCATGCCGCGCGCGAGCACGCGCACCGGCAGGCCGAGGTGATTGTGAATCGCGAGCTCCATTTCACCGAGGGAAGGGACGATCCCAGTGAAACCGAGGCGTATCGCACGGCCTTGTGAGGGCGCATGAAAAACATAAATTGCGTTTGGGGGAAACGGCACGTCGGGCATGCGGGTGTTTGCCGACGATGTGTCGGCAAGTGCGGAGTTGCGCGGTGAATAAGCCGCGGACGCGATATGAAAATGATTGCGCAAAGCCCGGCATGAAATAAAAACGGAAGCGAAGCTTCCGTTGAAAAATGCCCAACCTAAAATCGTCAGGGCAAAGAACTATCCTTTTCCAATCCGCATGACGAGACCTCACTGGTTGGCGATCGCGCCTGTGCGCGGTAAATTCTATTTTAATTTTTTTCTTCATCGTAACTGCGCCAGCGCGGGCGTAACCTCGATCGCGCATATGTTCCACGCCGTTTCGCCGTCTTTGACGAGGCAATAAATCTGCTTGCCGTCCGCCGACCACGAAGGATGTTTGAACTGGCGCTCGTCATCTTGGGTCAGATTCAACCTCCGGCGGCCATCGTTCGTCATCAGATAGATGTCGCGTCCGGTCCGTTTGGCGGCATCAGGCTGGCCATTTTTCTTGGGACTGTACTTGTTGCAATGATAAGTGATGAATCTCCCGTCCGGCGAAATGAAAGGATGCCGGTTGTCCTCATCGGGTTGTGAAACGGTGAGCGGCGTGATCTGCTGCGTCGCCAGGTCGAGCGAGAAGATGCTCATCATCTGATCGTTGCCGATGCCTGGGATAAACCGCTTCTGGCTGTTGCGGCTCGAGTGGAAAATAATCTTGCGGCCATCGCGCGAGAACTGCGGATGCTTGTCCTGGTACTTGCCTTCCGTCACTCTCGTGATCTGGCGCGTCGCCAGCTCGATGAGATAAAGGCTCCACTTAGTGCCGTCGCGATTTGAGAAAAACACCACGTGCCGGCCATCCGGCGAGAAGGCTGGGGCCTTCTCGTCGCTCGGTTCATCAACCAGCGGCCGATTGTTGCCGCCATCGGCGTCCATGAGAAAGATGTCGAAGTTTTCCTCGTGCCAAAAACGATAGACGATCATGCTGCCATCGGGCGACCAGACCGGTTGATCTTCCAGCGTCGGCGCATCGGTCAGCCGTTGTTGCTCCGTGCCGTCGACGCGCATCCGCCAAATATCCCAATTCGACTCGTCGGTGAAATCATAATCGCGGCTGCCGTCCGAGTATTCTTCGAGCTTGATGTCGTCCGTGCGTTGATATGTGAGGTAACGGCCATCGGGCGAGGCCGTGGGAAACTCAGTCAGCAGCGCGTCTTGATGGGCCTCGTCGTTGGTGAGCTTGACGATATTCAGGGCCGGCCCGCGGTGAGCGGGCTTCGACAAAACTTTCAAGCCAATCACGACCAGCGCGCATACTGCCGTCACAAGGACGAGACGTTTCATGACTCGACCTCCTCTTTGGAATTGATCAGGCCCACGCGCTCCACGCCGTGAATGTTGCTCAACTCTTGCATGAACGGTCGAATGTTGTTGGCGTTGTTGAAGCTCACGGCATAAACCACGTCCATGCCCGCGCCTTTGCCGAGCGCGTGCATATCGAGCAGCGTGGCTTTTTTCAGCATTTTCTTGAAGGTTTGTTGATAGTGCGATTCGGCGCCGTTGTCGCTGTCCACGCTGAAACGCAGCACGTAGTCATCCGAATGGCCCGCCCCAAACCGCGACCAAGAAAGAATGCCGACGGCGATGGCAATCAGCGCGGTAGCCGCGACCGCGGTGAGATGATGATTGGTGCCGACGCACAAGCCCACGGTGATGACCCAAAAAACGTAAGCGAGATCGGTGGTGTCTTTAACCGCGGTGCGGAAGCGGACGAGCGAGAGCGCGCCCAAAACCGCGAAGGCTCTGGCGAGACTGCCTTCGACGACGACCATGATGACGCTGACGATCGGCGCCATCAGCGCGAGCGTGAACACGAACGAGCGCGAGTATTGCAAGCCGCGATGCGTCTGCCGATAAACCAAACAAACCGCCAGCGCCAGCGCAAACGACAAGAGAATAACGGTGCTGATCTGCGTTAACGCTTGCAGCGGATTTTGTAAATCAGAGGCAAGCGCCACGATTTCCTGCGCGAACATCGTATCGAAACTTTGATTGGATGAATTCGTGGTATATGATCTCCTGGCTATTTGCAATTAACAAGCATACGTGTAGGATTGATTGAAGAACGCCGCATAACGCGACGGCACGACTTCATTCGCCGAAGCCGCCTGGCGGCGCTTGACGAAGAAAGGCGTGGAGGCTTCGACGCCGCGGCAGTATTTGGAGATCGGCTCACGCATGACGCCGTACTTGCGCAGAATCGTGTTCAGCCACGCCGGAACCACGTCGCGGAATTTGATCTCGAACACCGGACGATTCATGATCGGCAATTCGGTTCCGAGGGTTTGATAAGGATTGCTCGCCGCGATCGCCTGCACCTCGGTGTCGATGGTCACGCGCAAATCGGAATGCGGATCCACGAACGCTTCGCGATCGTAGAGCACCAGCACTTTCGGCTCGAGGTTGCAGCTTTGAATGGCGAGCTGGAACGATTGACAAGCGGCCTCGTTGGGAAACGCGATCAACTTGAGATCGGGCCAGCCGCGGCCGGCCATGCTTTCGTGCAGCGCTTCGGTGGCAATCGTGGCGCGCGACTTGGCACAGAGGTCCTCGAATTTTTCTTTCGCCTCCAAAAACCAGCCGGAGGGTTTGCCCGTGGCGCTTTCATAGCGGCGCAAACGGATTTTCGTGCGGCGACCAATGCCGCCCAGTTTCTCGTTGTAGTAGCGCAGCGTCGGCGTGTCGTAATAAAGGCTGCGCACCGTGTATTTGTGGTCTTCCGCTTTGCCGGCATGCTCGTCGTATTTCAAGAAGTGCAGCAAGTCGCGCCGCAGCGCCGGCAGCGCTTTATCCGTAACGAAATATTTGTATTCACGCCGCGGGGCGCACACGCAAAACATGTTGTCCGTTTCGCACGTGACCGGAAATTTTACGGCGCCGTTGCCGTTCGCAGGAATGATCGGAAGCTTGATCACGCCGTTGCCATTCACAGGCGGCCGCGTAAATTGCGCCGCGCCATTCACAACGTTGCTCCGCTCATAGCTCCTCGTCAGTTGTTCGACTCCGTTCGTCATCTCTTTTCTCCAAGGTTCGTATTCAATACTACGTCACTCGTTTTTTCGCGCAGCGCGCTCCGCAAGCCTCCGGCTTTCGCGAGCGACGCTGTCAAACTCTCGTCGTAGCGCAGGCTTCCAGTCTGCAAACCGGCAGTCAAGATGACTGCGCTACGATTTTATCTCAAGCAGTGACAAACTCTCGTCGTAGCGCAGGCTTCCAGTCTGCAAACCGGCAGTCAAGATGACTGCGCTACGATTTTATCTCAAGCAGTGACAAACTCTCGTCGTAGCGCAGGCTTCCAGTCTGCAAACCGGCAGT
>Ga0247727_10000493_pt1 | contig 95709 bp, 83 predicted proteins | sample WisWelCaveWW1625_FD_202498 | JGI IMG/M metagenome (GOLD analysis project Ga0247727, IMG submission 202498) | Biofilm microbial communities from Wishing Well Cave, Virginia, United States - WW16-25 | ecosystem: Environmental > Aquatic > Deep subsurface > Groundwater > Cave microbial mat | place...
CGTGATCGAGAGCCTCGTCGCCCGGCCGCCGATGACGATGCGAAACATCATCGACGACACGAGGCGGTGCCGATGGTTCGGATCAAATCAGGTGGCGGCAGCCTGAGCTAAAGGGACAGGCATGCTCACGCTGCGACCTTGGGAGGGAACGAGCGATGAGGCCCATTCTCACCTTGACGATGCTATCGGCCGCGTTCCTGTTTTCGACGGGTGCGCCCGCGCTGTCCGACACACCCAAGCGTGGCGGCACGCTCAGCTTTGCGGTAGTGGCTGAGCCGCCAACTACCGACTGCCACGCCACAGCGACATTCGCGATGGTGCATCCCGTGGCGCCGCAGTATTCCACGCTGCTCGAGTTCACGGGGCGACACGACAACCTGAAGATCGACGGCGATCTCGCCGAGTCCTGGGAGGTCTCCAAGGACGGACTGACCTACACCTTCAAGCTGCGCAGGGGCGTCAAGTTCCACGACGGCTCCGACTTCACGTCGGCCGACATCAAGGCGACCTACGAGCGCATCGTCAGGCCGCCGGAGGGCGTGGTCTCCCTTCGCAAGGCGCAGCACCAGGACATCAAGCAGATCGACACACCCGACCCCCACACGGTCGTGTTCAGGCTCAGCCAGGTGAACATGTCGATGCTGCTGCACTTCGCCTCGCCCTTCAATTGCGTCTACAGCGCCAAGAAGCTGAACGAGAACCCGAAGTACCCTGAGACCGAGGTGATGGGCACGGGCGCCTTCAAATTCCTCGAATACCAGAAGGGCGCGCATTGGCGCGCGGTACGCTTCGACCAGTACTTCCGCAAGGACCGCCCGCACCTCGACGGCTACAAAGCGATCTTCGTGCGCAGCAACACGGTGGTGAACGGATTGCGCGGCGGCCAGTACGACGCGGAGTTCCGCGGCCGCACACCGCAGGAGCGCGACCAGCTGCTCGAGACCATGAAGGACAAGGTCACCGTGCAGGAGGGCCCGTGGGTGACCGCCATCCTTCTGGGCTTCAACGTCGAGCGCAAGCCCTTCGACGATATCCGCGTGCGTCACGCGCTGACGCTCGCCATCGACCGGTGGGGCGGTTCTGCATCATTGGCCAAGATTTCGCTGATCAAGGGGGTCAGCGGCGCATTCCGGCCAGGCGCATCCTGGGCGCTGCCCACGAGCGAGCTGGAGACGATACCCGGCTTCTGGCGCGATATCGAAAAATCGCGGGCGGAGGCGAGGCGGCTGCTGCAGGAGGCCGGTCATCCCAACCTCAAGCTCAAGCTCGTGAACCGCAGTATCGACCAGCCGTTCATCCCGGCCGGCCTATATGTCGTCGATCAATGGAAGCGTATCGGGGTCGAGACCGAGCATGCTCCACTTGAGACGAAGCTGTGGTATGCGGCGAGGGAAAACGGCGACTTCGATGCCGTGGTGCAAAACATCTCCGACTTCACCGACGACCCAACCGCGCAGTTCAACTTGCTGCTGAGCAAGGGTATGTCGGGCATGGGCTATTCGCGCCACGCCGACACCAAACTCGATGACATGTTCAAGCGTCAGTCGCAGATCGTCGATCCGGTGGAGCGGCTCAAGGCGGTCAACGCGTTGGAGCGGTATGCGTTGACTACGGCTTACAACGTTCCGCTGCTCTGGTATCAACGCATCGTGGTCAATCACAAGAAGGTCAAGGGCTGGCACGTGACGCCGAGCCACTTCATCGGCCAAAACCTAGTCGACGTTTGGCTCGACGAATGAGGACGCGGCGGCCCAACGCCGCGCTCCCGATCTCTCCGCGCTCAACCTCCCTGCGTCGTCTGTCAGGCGGCCGACACCATCATCATGCGATGCGAAATCGAGCTCTCAGCTCTTGCTGGTCCGCTCCGCTTTCACCTGCGCGAATGTCTTGGAGGCCACCAGCATCGCTTCGCGAATCATCGGCACACCGACATAGCCCGTCAGGTGCAAAAGGACCTCCACGAGCTGATCCTCGGTCCAACCCTCCTTGAGGGCAAAGCGCAGGTGAATATCGAGCTCGGGATGGCGTCCGGTGGCCGCGTCCGAGACGACGCAGATCAGCGTACGCGTCTTGATATCCAGGCCCGGTCGTGCCCACAGCGAGCCGAACACGGTCTCGGTCGCGACATCGATGAATTTCTTCATGATTGGATCGCTGTGGTATTCGGCCTGCCTGCGTGCGAACGCGGCCTCACCCATGAGGTTCCTGCGGATCGCCTCGCCCTTCCTGTAAAGCTCGCTCTCGGCCATGCCCCGTCTCCTTTGCCCAACTGCCTGGAGCAACGAAGCTAGCGCATGGTCGTGCGGCTTGTCACCGCGATGCGCCGGACGATCGCGCCCCGCTCGCATCGCAAACTCTGGCGTCCCACGGTTCAGCGCTATACTGGCAGGCCTGTCTCCGCAGAGGAATGAACGCGCGATGGCTCAACCGATGCTGTTTTCGCCGCTCCAGATCCGGGGCGTGCGCCTCAAGAACCGCGTCGTCGTGGCGCCCATGCACCAGTATTCGGCGGTGGAGGGTTTTGCCACCGACTGGCATCTCGTCAATGCCGGCAAGTATGCACAGGGCGGCGCCGGCCTCGTCATCATGGAATCGACCAAGGTGGCGCGCAGCGGCTGCGGCACCGTCGGCGACACCGGCCTGTGGGACGACAAGTTCATCGCCCCGCTCGCGCGCTGCGCGGCTTTCATCAAGGCGCACGGTGCGGTTGCCGGCATCCAGCTCGGCCATTCGGGGCGCAAGGCGCGCCTCACCCGGCCCTGGGAGGGCGGCAGGCCGCTGCAAGGACATGAACCCGAGATCTTCGACTGGGAAGGCTGGGAGCTGGTCGCCCCGAGCGCCGTGCCCCACACGGGGACGTCGCCGACGCCGCGGGCGCTGTCGCACAACGAGGTGCGCGATCTGGCCGTCAAGTGGGCCGAGGCGGCGGCTCGCGCCGAGGCGGCCGGCTTTGACATGCTCGAGATCCACGCCGCGCACGGCTATCTGATCCACCAGTTCCTCTCCCCGGCCTCCAACAGGCGGACCGACGCGTACGGCGGCTCGGAGCTGAACCGGATGCGCTTTGCCGTGGAGGTGGCCGAGTGTGTACGCAGCGTTTGGCCGGCCGAGAAGCCGCTGTTCATGCGCCTCTCATGCGAGGACGATGCCGGCTGGGGACCCAAAGAGAGCGTGCGCCTCTCGCGCCTGCTCAAGGATAGGGGTGTCGACGTGATCGACTGCTCCTCTGGCGGCACGCTCGCCCACTCGCCGATGGACGGCGCGCGCGCCAGGACATACGGCTACCAGGTGCCGTATGCCGAGAAGATCCGCAAGGAGGCCGGCGTCATGACCATGGCGGTGGGACACATCGTGCACGCCGACCAGGCCGAGGCGATCCTGCAGGCGGGCCGCGCCGACCTCACCGTGCTCGCCCGCGAGATCATGTACAATCCCAACTGGCCGATGGATGCCGCCCAGAAGCTCGGCGCTGATCCCGATTTCAAGCTGGTGCCGCCGCCCTATTCCTATTGGCTGGCCAAGCGCGCCAAGTCCGCCTTCGAGGGCAAGCCGTCAACGTGGACGGCGGGCCTCGGCGACCGAAGCGGAGTGAACGGCTGAGCCGGCCTCGCTCACCAGGGGCGATTGCCATTTGGCACTCGATCCGATTGGGTCGGTGGAGGAACGGCTATCGTAGGTGTCGATGTGACGTCTTCCATGCCCCTATGGGAGGGCGCGGCAAACCAAGATTTTCGCGCAGTGTCTTGCCTGCATAGTCCCTATGGAAGAGGCCGCGCCGCTGCAGCTCGGGCACGACGTGTTGCACGAAATCGGCATAAGCGCCGGGCACATGCGTTGCCGCAATCACGAAGCCGTCGCAGCCGCCGGTGGTGAACATCTCCTCCATGTTGTCGGCGATCTCCTTGGGACCGCCGACCACGGCGCTCTCGGTGTGCCCACGGCCACTGATGCGGATGAAGTCGCGCGCGCTCGGGTTGGTCTTGCCGCTCTTGCGCAGCACGCTATCGCGGATGCCCAGCATGCCCTGCATGCCCTGCAGCTCCTCGGTCGTGAACGGCTCGTCGATGCCCTTCGACGCGAAATCGAAATTGAGCGCCTCGGCCAGCAACGACAGCTGGTCGATCTCGAGCGGCAGCTTGGAGATGGTCGCCATCTTGTCTTCGGCTTCCGTTTTGGTCGCGCCGCTGACAGGCATCAGGATGTTGCAAATAGCGATCTCATCGGCATTGCGGCCGAGGCGCGCCGCCTCGTCCTTGACGGCCTTGTAGCCCTCCTGCGCGAGTCCAGGGGTGCGGGCGGCGGCGAAGATCACCTCGCCCCAGCGCCCGGCGAAGCGCTGGCCGCGGCCGCTGGCGCCGGCCTGGATGACGACGGGGTGGCCTTGCGGCGAGCGTGGCACGGTGAACGGCCCGCGCGAGGCGAAGAACTTGCCCTTGTGGTCGAGCCGCTTGACCTTGCTTGGGTCGGCATAGCGCCCCGTCTTCTTGTCGACAATGATGGCGCCGTCGTCCCATGTGTCCCAGTGCCCGTGCACGACCTCCATGAACTCGTCCGCCCGATCGTAGCGCAGATCGTGGGCCAGATGCTCCTCGCGGCCCATGTTGAGGGCCTCGCCATCGTTGACCGAGGTCACCACGTTCCAGGCCGCGCGCCCGCCCGTCATCAGGTCGATGGTGGCGAAGCGACGGGCGACATCGAAGGGCTCGAAGTAGGTGGTCGAGCAGGTGGAGGCGAGGCCCAGCTTCGTAGTCACCGCGCCCATCGTCATCAGCACGATCAGCGGGTCCATCTTCGTGGCGCGGATGCCGTACTCCACGGTGTGAGCATGGTCGTTGCCGTAGCGGTCGGGCATGGCTAGGCGATCATCGAAGAAGGCCATATGGAATTTGCCGGCCTCGAGCACGCGGGCGATCTCCTGGTAGTAGTCCGCCGACATGGAGTCATCACGCGACTCGGGATGCCGCCACGAGCTCGGAAGGTTCGTGCAATTCTGCGCCTGCAGGAAACCGACCATCACCATCTGCCGCGTCATGCAATTGTTCTCCTGTGGAGCTACGCGGTCAGACCCGTGGCTCCCCCCGTGGCTCCCTATGTCAAACCGAGTTCAGCCGCCAAGCCATAGTCGCGGGCGAGCGAGCGCAATTTGTCCCATGTGGCGTCCTCCACGTCGATGCCGGACTTGCGCCGCTCCTGCTCGCGTAGGTACTCGACCTCGCCGGGATAGAACACGCCCTGGCTGCCTTCAGAGGGCGGCGTGGCCTTCAGATAGCGCGCGAACTCGGCCACGTCCTTCTTGAAGTCCTTGAGCGGGCGGAAGGCCTCGACGTTGAACACGGCCATGAAGCACCCGTCATTGTGGCGTCCCGTCGGCTCGACGCCGAAACCGAGGCCGGTGAGCAGCCCGCACAGAATTTCCACCATGGCGGCAAGACCGCTGCCCTTGTAGCCTTCCGTGCCGCCGAGTGGCAGCAGGGCACCGCCCTTGCGCAGCTGGGTCGGGTCCGTGGTCTGCTTGCCGTCGCTGCCGACGATCCATCCGGTCGGGACCTGCTCGCCCCGCGCGGCCGCCAGCATCACCTTGCCCGCGGCCACGGCCGACGTCGCCATGTCGAGATAGAGCGGAGCCTCGAGATCGGACGGCACGGCAATCGAGATAGGGTTGGTGCCGAGTCGGGCCTCGCGGCCGCCAAACGGGGCCACGACCTTCGGCGAGCGCCCCGAGTCCGCGGTGGCCAGACCAATCATGCCCTCCTTGATGGCCATCAGAGGATAGGCCGCCAGCCGGCCAACGTGGCTTTGCCGAAAGACCGTGCAGGCGGCGACATTGGTCTTCTTGGCCTTGTCGATGGTCAGTTGCATCGCCTTGGCATTGACGTGGAAGCCAAAACCCCAATGCCCGTCGATGACGGTGGTCGTTGGCGATTCCTGCTCGATGGTCCACTTCGCGCCCGGTACAATGTGGCCGACCTTGATGCGATCGATATAGGTCGGGATGGCGATGATCCCATGGGAGTCGTGACCCGCAAGATTGGCGTTGACGCAGCCAACGGCAACGGCGTCCGCCTCTTCCTGCGATGCTCCGGCGGCCCGCAAGAGAGCGGAGGCAATATTGCTGAGACGGTCGGCTTGAACTGTCGGCATTGGGCTTCCTCTCGATCGACGCCCGCGTATTGATGGGGCACGCCTGTTGGCGCGCTGGCGCGGGTCCGCAGCATGAAACTTTGCCTTCTGCACTGCAACGATGCGATCGAGGGTCGCGCCGAGATCGGGGGACTACCCTCTCCGCCAGATGTACCCCGCCAACACGCAGCAAGACGCCATCGAAAGGCGGAGCTCACGGCCGGGGATAGGCTAGAACGATGTCGCGAGCCAGAGCCCTCCGACCACAGCCAGGAAGAGGATGATGATCGTCGGTGCGACCGCCACCAGGATCATCACCACGTTGGCGACCCCGCCGAGCAGGCGGCGCGCGCCGCGGAACGCCTTGCGGCCGAGGACCAGCGCCGCTAGTCCCAGGCCCGCCGCAATAGCGAGGAGGAGGGCACGTTTCGACAGCGGCCCCTCGTGCCAGATCTCGGCCAGGCGAGGGCCATAGGTCAGCCACCACTGCCGCGCCTGGTCGAGCAGCCACGTCGCCCAGACGAAGAAACGCTCGATGGCGCCCGGCACATCAGGCATTGCCAATCTCGCCGGCTGTATCAGCTACGTTCACAACAACTGCGTGTGGCCGAGGATGTAGTGTTGACGGGCGGCCGTTCCATGGCAGTAGTTGCAGGCGCATGCCTGCCGGCGAGTCGCGGGCCGGCTGCGGCGAGGGGTCACGCAGTGCGGGCGCGCCGTGCCCGCGAGGGGAACCAGCCCATGCTCGAGCGCCTCTTCGAACTGGAAAAGCACGCCACCAACGTCAGGACCGAGCTGCTCGCCGGCCTCACGACCTTCATGACCATGGCCTACATTATCTTCGTCAACCCGACCATCCTCGCCGACGCCGGCATGGACAAGGGCGCCGTGTTCGTCGCCACCTGTCTCGCCGCAGCCTTCGGCTCAGCCTTCATGGGACTCTACGCCAACTATCCCGTGGCGCTGGCGCCCGGCATGGGGCTCAACGCCTTTTTCACCTACGGCGTGGTCAAGGGCATGGGCCACAGCTGGGAGACGGCGCTGGGCGCGGTGTTCCTGTCTGGCATCCTGTTCCTGATCGTCAGCCTGACGCGCGTCCGCGAGTGGGTGATCAACTCGATCCCCAAGAGCCTGAAGCTGTCGATTGCGGCCGGCATCGGCCTCTTCCTCGCCATCATCGGCCTGCAGAGCGCGGGCATCGTCAAGGCGCATCCCGCGACGCTCGTCACCCTCGGCGATCTAAAATCACCGGCGGTTCTGCTTGCGGTTTTCGGCTTCATCCTGATGGCAGCACTCGATGCGCGCAAGATTCCGGGCGCTATCCTGATCGGCATCCTGGTGGCCGCGGCGGCGGGCGTGGCCCTGGGCCTGACGCCCTTCGGCGGTATCGTCTCGCTGCCACCCTCGATCGCCCCGGTGTTCTTCAAGCTCGACATCGCCAAGGCGCTGGAGATCGGCCTGATCGCCATCGTCTTCACGTTCTTCTTCGTCGACGTGTTCGACAACACCGGCACGCTGGTGGGCGTCGCCTACAAGGCGGGGCTCGTCAATCCGGACGGCACGCTGCCGCGCGTCGACCGTGCCTTCACGGTCGACTCCACCGCCGCCATGGCCGGCGCGGTGCTCGGCACCTCCACCACCACCAGCTACATCGAGAGCGCGGCCGGTGTGAACGCGGGCGGGCGCACAGGCCTCGTCGCCGTCACCGTCGCCGCCCTGTTCCTGGCGGCGCTCTTCTTCTCGCCGCTGGCGGGCGCCATTCCCGCTTTCGCCACCGCGCCGGCGCTGCTCTATGTCGCCTGTCTGATGATGAGCACCGTTGCCGAGGTCGATTTCGGCGATCCCACCGAGTATGTGCCGGCGGTGGTCGTGCTGGCGGCCATGCCGCTGACGTTCTCGATCGCGCACGGCATCGCCTTCGGCTTCATCGCCTATGCGGCCATCAAGCTGCTCGCCGGGCGTGTGCGCGACGTATCGGCAGCCGTCGCCGTGCTGGCGGTGCTGTTCGTGCTCAAGTTCGCGTTCCTTTAGACCAGCTTTAGCGGACTGCGGCAGCAAGACGCCATCGCGACCGACAAGAGTCGCGCTATACCGGCGCCGAGACGATGCGCGCCAGGCCGGCGCGGGATGGGGCGGCGATGCGCACCCTGGCAGTTTCCAGATCGGCAAGGGCGGCCGGCAGGGTCCTGCTGGCGGGCATAGGGCTCGTGCTGCTCTGCTGCGTTTCGGGGGCCGGTGCCGAGGTCTCGCCGTTCGAGAAGCTGCTTGGCCGCTGGGTCGGCGAGGGCCGCCTCGGCATCCGTGACGGCAAGACCGAGCACGTCAAGTGCCGCGTCACCTACACCCTGCCCGATCCCGGCGGGCCGCTGCGGCAAAGCATCCGCTGCGCCTCGCAGGGCGGCAACGTCGAGGTGCAGAGCACGATCTCGCACAACGCGGGCAGCCTGACGGGCACCTGGAAGGAGCTCGTCCGCGACTGGAGCGGGGCGCTCAGCGGCAACGTCACGCCGCGCGGGTTTCGCGTGGCCGTCACCGGCGAGACCCTGCGCGCCAACATGGACATCATCGTGCGCGACGCGCGGCAGATCATCGAGATCCAGTTCATCGACAGCGCCCTCATCGGCCTGACGCTGATCCTGGAGAAGGCCGACGCTCCCGGCAGCCGCGGGTGAGGCTCCGGCCCCGTCGCCGGTCGGGATTTTACTCGAAGGGACTTGCGCTCCTCACCGTTCCGTCCGATGTGTTGAGCCGTGGGGGTTTGACCCCGCTACTCAGGTTGCCCGATGTACACGCAAGGCTTGAACATCAAGGACACCGGCCCCGCCGCGACCGAGGATCCGGCCAAGCTCGCGCGCTTCCAAGCCAAGGTCGACGCCGAGGACAAGATCGAGCCCAACGACTGGATGCCGGAGGCCTATCGCCGCACGCTGCTGCGCCAGATCTCGCAGCACGCCCATTCCGAGATCATCGGCATGCAGCCGGAGGGCAACTGGATCACACGCGCGCCGTCTCTGCGCAGAAAGGCCGGCCTGCTCGCCAAGGTGCAGGACGAGGCCGGCCACGGCCTCTACCTCTATGCCGCCGCCGAGACTCTGGGAGAGACGCGCGAGGTGATGGTCGAGCAGCTGCTGGCCGGCAAGGCGAAGTACTCCTCGATCTTCAACTACCCAACGCTCTCCTGGGCCGACATCGGCGCCATCGGCTGGCTGGTCGACGGCGCCGCCATCATGAACCAGATCCCGCTCTGCCGCTGCTCGTTTGGGCCCTACGCGCGCGCCATGATCCGCATCTGCAAGGAGGAGAGCTTCCACCAGCGCCAGGGCTTCGAGATCATGGTCACGCTGTGCCGCGGGACGGCGGCGCAGAAGCAGATGGCGCAGGACGCGCTCATCCGCTACTGGTGGCCCGTGCTGATGATGTTTGGCCCCTCCGACAAGGAGAGCCTGCATTCGGCCGACACCATGAAGTGGAAGATCAAGCGCTTCTCCAACGACGACCTGCGCCAGAAGTTCATCGATGCGACGGTGCCGCAGGGCTTGTACCTCGGCCTCACGTTCCCGGACCCCGAATTGAAATTCGACGAGGAGGCCGGACACTGGCGCTTCGGCGAGATCGACTGGTCCGAGTTCAAGCGCGTGCTGGCCGGCGACGGGCCCTGCAACCGCCAGCGCATGAAGGTGCGCACGCAGGCGCACGCGGCCGGCGCCTGGGTGCGCGAGGCAGCGCTGGCGCATGCCAAGAAACGAGCCGAGCGCGCGGCGGCAGCCAAGATAGCAGCGGAGTAGACCATGATAGCTCAACCTGCAGGTACGCATTTGGCCCAGCTCAATGTGGGGCGTGCTCGGTTCGAACTCGACGATGCCCGCATGGCCGAATTCATGGGTGCGCTCGATCGCGTGAACGCGCTGGCGGAGAGGAGCCCTGGCTTCGTGTGGCGCCTGCAGAGCGACGCGGGCAATGCAACGGATATCAAGCTGACGGCTGATCCCCAATTCATCGTCAACTTGAGCGTTTGGGAGACGCCGGATCATCTCGAGCACTTCGTCTGGAATACGATCCACAAGCGGTTCTACGAAAAGAAGGGCAACTGGTTCGAGGCGAAGGCGGCGCCGCATTTCGTCATGTGGTGGGTTCCGGCCGGCTACGTTCCGACCCCCGAGGAAGCCCTGGCGCGTCTCGACCATCTGACGAAGAACGGTCCGAGCGACCGTGCCTTCGGTTGGGAAGGCCTGCCGAACGTGAAGCTGTGGATGAGCGCCCGCTGTGCCTGACGCCCGCCGAGGAGTAACGGCCATGCCCGAGACGCCGATGCCGCTGTGGGAAGTCTTCATCCGCAGCCGCTCAGGGTCCCCGCACAAGCATGCGGGCAGCGTGCACGCCCCTGACGCCACCATGGCGCTGCAGGCCGCGCGCGACGTCTACACGCGCCGCGGCGAGAGCGTGTCGGTCTGGGTGATGCCGTCGAGCGCGATCACCGCCTCCGACCCCGCCGACAAGGACGAGCTGTTCGAGCCGACGGGCACGAAGATCTACCGCCACCCCACGTTCTACGAGGTGCCGGATGAAGTCGGGCATATGTGAGACCGTGTTGGCGCCGTCCAAGGATTCGACATCCGCGCTCTTCGCTGGTCTGGTCGGCCTGGCCGACGACGCGCTCGTGCTCGGACATCGCCTGTCGGAGTGGTCGAACTTGGCGCCGCTGTTGGAGGAGGACATCGCGCTTTCCAACCTGGCCCTCGACCTCATCGGCCAGGCGCGCCTCCTCTACGCCTACGCCGGCGAGATCGAGGACAAAGGCCGTGACGAGGACGACCTCGCCTACCTGCGCGACGAGCACGCCTACGCCAACCTGCTGCTGGTTGAGCAGCCGAACGGCGACTTTGCCGCGACTATGGCGCGCCAGCTGCTCTATGCCGCCTTCATGCACCCCTACTATCAGGCGCTGCAGACTTCGGCAGATGCGCGCCTCGCCGAGATCGCAGCCAAGGCGGTGAAGGAGATGGCCTATCACGTTCGTCACGCTGCCGAGTGGGTGATTCGCCTCGGCGACGGCACTGAGGAGAGCCATGCCCGCGCCGCGGCTGCGCTCGAGGAACTGTGGCCGTATACGGGCGAGTTGTTCGAGATGGACGCGGGCGAGCAGGCGCTCGCGGGGCAACAGATCGCCGTCGACCGCGCCGCGATCCGGCCGGCCTGGAATGCGACCATCACCAGAGTGCTGACCGAGGCCACCCTGAAGCGGCCGGCGGATCGGTGGATGCAGACGGGCGGCCGCGCCGGCCGGCACAGCGAGCATCTGGGGCCCATGCTGGCGGAGATGCAGGTGCTGCGCCGCGCCCATCCGGACGCAACGTGGTGAGGCGCTATGAATGCTCCTAGCAAAGCGACGCGGCCTCCCTTCTCGGAGGAGCCGGCTGATGGCCGCGCTTCGGACGCATCTGTCTCAACGTCATTCCCGTGGAGGCGGGAATCCACGTCACTTGGCCGATCTGGCGTGGATGGTTCCGTGGGTCCCCGCCTTCGCGGGGATGACGCCAACAAAGCGCTCGGCCGCGCCTACGCCATTGCCGCCGCCGTCGTCGATCCGGAGATTCCGGTGTTGACCCTCGTGGACCTCGGCGTGCTGCGCGGCGTCGAGCGCCGCGAGGGGCGTATCATTGTCAAGCTCACCCCCACCTACACTGGCTGCCCGGCAACGCTCGCCATCCAGTTGGCTGTGGAGGCCGCGCTCACCGAGGCAGGCTTCACCGACGCCAAGGTCGAGACCGTGCTGTCGCCGCCCTGGTCCACCGACGACATCACCGAGGAGGGCCGGCGCAACCTGAAAGAGTTCGGCATTGCCCCGCCGGCGCGCGGATCGGCGGCGCGCTCGCTCTTTGCCGAGGAGACGGTTGCCTGCCCCAAGTGCGGCTCGACCGCCACCGCCCGCATCTCCGAGTTCGGCTCCACCGCGTGCAAGGCGCTCTGGCGCTGCGAGGCCTGCGCGGAGCCGTTCGACTACTTCAAGTGCCTTTGAGCCGATGCGCGACTACGAGCCCTTGAGGATTATCGCGGTCAGGCGCGAGACGCCGGCAGCGGTTGCGATCACGCTGGAGGTGCCCCCGGCGCTCCGTGAGGCCTTCCGCTTCCGGCCGGGCCAGCATCTGCCGGTGCGCGCCACGATCGACGGGGTGGAGGAGCGGCGCACCTACTCGATCTGTTCTTGTCCGACCGAGCCGGCATTGCGCATCGCCATCAAGCGCGTCGCCGGCGGGCAATTCTCCAATTGGGCCAACGACAGTCTCACGGCAGGAGACATGCTGCAGGCGATGCCGCCGGCCGGCCGCTTCGTCCTGCCCGAGGGTGACGGGGGGCCCCGCCACGTCGTCGCCTTCGCCGCCGGCGCCGGCATCACCCCCATCCGCGCCATGATCGGCCACGCACTGGCCGAGGAGCCCGCCACCAGCGTCACGCTCGTTTACGGCAACCGAAATCCCGACAGCATCATGTTCCGCCAGGAGCTGGAGGACCTGAAAGACCGCCATCTCGGCCGCTTCACGCTGCTCAACGTGCTCGCCCACAACGAGGAGACGAGCGCGCCGCTGCTGGAGGGCCGCATCACGGCCGGCAAGGTCGAGGCCTTGGCGGCGAGCCTGTTCGCGCCCGGCAGGATCGCCCATGTGTTCCTGTGCGGGCCGGGCTCGATGATCAAGGACGTGCGCAACGCGCTCTTCGCCGTCGGTGTCCCGCGCGAGCGCGTGCACCACGAGTTCTTCGCACCGGGCGGCGGGGCTTACCGGGGCAAGCCAGCTTCTCCCTCTCCCCGCTTGCCCTCGGGCTCTCCACGTGCTCGCCCTGCCCACATCATGCCCGAGGGCTTGCGGGGAGAGGGTCGGGGTGAGGAGCAGCAACAAGCATCGGAGCAAGCGGCTGCCCCTCACCCTAACCCTCTCCCCACTGAAGAGTGGGGAGAGGGGACACAGGCTACCGAGGCCATCGCCATCCTCGACGGCATCCGCCACCGCTTCACGGTGCCGCCGGGGGGGCACGTGGTCGATGCAGCGCTCGCTGCCGGCATCCGCGTGCCGTACTCGTGCAAGGGCGGCATGTGCTGCACCTGCCGCGCCCGGCTGGTCGAGGGCGAGGCCGAGATGACGACCAACTACAGCCTGGAGCCCTGGGAGATCGAGCGCGGCTTCATCCTCACCTGTCAGGCCGTGCCGAAATCCGAGCGGCTGGTGGTCGACTACGACCAGATGTGAGGGCTCACGCCTTCGAGGTGACCTTCGCTGCCGCCGGCCCGGCCCCCTCCCATCGCTCCACGGCCCGGTCGTCGCTCTCGCGCGCATCGACCCAGCGGCCCTGTCCGTCCTCGGTCTCTTCCTTCTTCCAGAACGGCGCGCGGGTCTTGAGGTAGTCCATCAGGAACTCGGCGGCGGCGAAGGCGGCCTCGCGGTGAGCAGAGGCGGTCACGACCAGCACGATGTTGTCGCCGGGGACCAGCCTGCCGACGCGATGCACGATCAGGCTCGCCTGCAGCGGCCAGCGGGCGCGGGCTTGCGTCTCCACCGCCTCGAGCTCGCGCTCGGTCATGCCGGGATAGTGCTCGAGCGTCATGGCGCGGATGGCGCCGCCCCCGGGTGTGCCGCGCACCGTGCCGGTGAAGGTGACGACGGCGCCGATGTCGGTGCGGCCGGCGGTGAGGCGCGCCACCTCCGCGCCGATGTCGAAATCCTCGCCCTGCACCCGCACGCTCAAGGCCGCTAGCCTCCCGTCACCGGCGGAAAGAAGGCGATCTCGCGCGCGCCGGCGAGGCTCGCCGTTGGCTTGACGTGCACCTGGTCGATGGCGGCGCGGATCACGTCGGCGCGAGTGAAGGCCTCGGCATACTCGGGGCCCCGGCTCCTGAGCCAGGTCACGAGTTCGGCCACCGTTGCAACCCCGGCGGGTAGATCGAGCACCTCCTCGGTCTTGCCGGTCTTCTCGCGCACCCACGCGAAATATCGGATCTTCACGGCCATCGGGCGGCCTATTGCTCCAGGGACGCGGCCGTGCGCACGGCCGCCTTCAGATAGTCGTAGCCGGTCCACAGCGTCAGCCCGGCCGCCACCCACAGCATGGCCAGGCCGATCGCGGTCACGCCCGGCACGATCTTGTCGCCGGCGGGGCCCGCCACCAGGATGCCGAGCGCGATCATCTGCATGGTCGTCTTCCACTTGGCGAGCTGGGTGACGTGCACCTTGACGTTGAGCTCGGCCAGGAACTCGCGCAGGCCCGAGACCAGGATCTCGCGGCACAAGATGACGGCGGCGGCCCCCACCGCCGGCCCGTCGATGGTGTTGTCGTAGGCCAGCATCAGCAGCGTCGTGCCTACCAGCAGCTTGTCGGCGATGGGGTCGAGCATGCGACCCAGCAGCGACTGCTGCTGCCAGACGCGGGCCAAGTAGCCGTCGAGCCAGTCGGTGAGGCAGGCGCCGACATAGACCCCGAGCGCCCACCAGCGCCCGGCGTCGCCCTTGATCAGGAACAGGCACAGGACCACCGCCGGCACCGCCAGAATGCGCAGGTAGGTCAGCAGGTTGGGTAGGCTGGCGGCTCTCACTTGGGGTGTCGTGGCTGCGACCGTCTTCATGCCCGGACAAGAGCATTTGGGGTCGGGAGCGTCAATGGCAAGGAGGTGCACCATGTTCACGAGTTGGACTTGCCCCAGTCGGCTATTCCCGCCGTTCGTGGAAGAAGTCGTAGATGGTCTGGGCCATCTGCGCGCTGATGCCGGCCACTGCTCGCAGGTCCTCGGGGCTTGCGCGCGACACCGCTTTGGCCGAGCCGAAGTGCTTGAGCAGTGCCCGCCGGCGGGTGGGGCCGATGCCGGCGATCTCGTCGAGCGGGTTGGCGCCGATGGCCTTGCTGCGCTTGGCGCGGTGGGTGCCGATGGCGAAGCGATGCGCCTCGTCGCGCAGGCGCTGCACGAAGTAGAGCACGGGGTCGCGCGGCTCGAGCAGCATGGGCTTGGCGCGGCCGGGAATGTGGAAATGCTCGCGGCCGGCGTCGCGGTCGGGGCCCTTGGCCACGCCGACCAGCGCGATGTCCTCGATGCCGAGCGACTGCAGCACCTCGCGGGCGACGCCGAGCTGGCCGAGGCCGCCGTCGATCAGCACCAGATCGGGCCGCGTCGGGAACTCGTCGCTTGCGGCATCGGGCTCCTGGGCGTTGGCCTCGAGCGTCTCCTCCTCGGTCTCGGCCAGGGTGGAGCCTGCGTCGGCGCCGGCGTCCGCCCGCAGCACGCCGAAGGCGAGCGCGCTGCCGCCGCGGCGATCGATCGGCGGCGGCTGCGGCGGCTCGATGCGGGAGGAGGTGTCAGGCGAGGGTGTCAGACCCTCTGGGTCTGACACCGCATCAGACACCGCCGCCGGCGCCTCCGCCTCGTCGAGTACCAGCCGCTTGAAGCGCCGGCCCAGCACCTCGCGCATCATGGCGTAGTCGTCGCCCGGCGTCAGCTCCGCCGACTTGATGTTGAAGCGGCGATACTGGCTCTTCACGAAGCCCTCGCGGCCCGCGACGACCATGGCGCCGACAGCGTTGGCCCCCTGGATGTGGCTGTTGTCGAACACCTCGAGGCGGCGCGGTGCGCACGCCAGCCCGAAGCGTTCCTCGAGGCCTTCGAGCAGGGTGCGCTGCGAGGAGCTTTCCGCCAGCCGGCGCGCCAGCGCCTCGCGCGCGTTCTGCGTGGCGTGCTCGACGATGCCGGTTTTTGCGCCGCGCTGCGGCACGCGGATCTCGATCCTGCGCTCCGCCTTGCTCGACAGCGCCTCCTCCAGGAGTGTCCGGTTCGGCACGTCGTGCGACAGCAGGATCAGCCGCGGCACCGGCTTGTCGTCGTAGAATTGCGCGATGAAGCTCTCCAGCACCTCGTCGGCGCCAAGCGTGCGGTCGGCGCGCGGGAAATAGGCGCGGTTGCCCCAGTTCTGCCCGGTGCGGAAGAAGAACACCTGGATGCAGGTCTGCCCGCCCTCTTGATAGGCCGCGAACACGTCGGCCTCCTCGATGCCCTCGAGGTTGATGGCCTGGTCGGCGGTGACGTGGGCCAGCGCCCACAGCCGGTTGCGATACTTGGCGGCCTGCTCGTAGTCCTGGCGCTCGGCCGCCTCCTGCATCAGCCGCTGGTACATCTGGCGCGCGTTCTGGCTCTCGCCCTTGAGGAAGCGCAGGGCCTCCTCGACCAGGGCGTTGTAGTCCTCGCTAGCGATCTCGCCGGTGCACGGCGCCGAGCAGCGCTTGATCTGGTGCAGCAGGCAGGGCCGCGTGCGGCTCTCGAACACGGGGTCCGAGCAGGAGCGCAGCAGGAACGCCCGCTCCAGCATGTTGATGGTGCGGTTGACGGCGCCGGCCGAGGCGAACGGCCCGAAGTACTCGCCCTTGCGATTGCGCGCGCCGCGATGCTTCAGGATCTGTGGCGCCTGGTGGTCGCGGGCAATCAAGATGTAGGGGAAGGACTTGTCGTCCCTCAGAAGAACATTGTAGCGCGGCCGGAAGCGCTTGATCAGGTTTGCCTCGAGCAGCAGCGCCTCGGCCTCGGTGCGTACCGTCACGAATTCCATGGAGGCCGTGGCGGCGATCATGCGCGCAATGCGGTTGGTGTGGTTGCCGGCGCGCGAGTAGCTCGTCACGCGCGCCTTCAGGCTCCGCGCCTTGCCGACGTAGATGACGGTGCTGGCGGCATCGATCATGCGATAGACCCCGGGCGAGCCGGGCAGCGATTTGAGGTACTGGGCGATCACCGCCGGCCCGGTTTTCAGCGCAGCCTTGCCGCCCAGGGCGCCCGGCGGGCTCGGCCCGAGCGGCACCTCGCGCGTGTTCTTTACCGGCATGGCCCTCACTTACCCCCCCGCCAGGCGAAAAACCAGTGCCGCCCGCCGTCTATGGCCGGCATGCGCGGCGCGCGCCATGGGCTTGCTGCCAGGTTGACGGCCGTGCCGGAACCGCACAGGTTTACGCTTTCTTGGCCATGCCCCCCTCGCGCCGACTGCCCGTACGCACCGCGTTCACTCCTCCGCGGCGATCCGCGAGCAATCCCCGCGTGTTGCTTAACTTTCCCTTGAGTTCCTTCTGTTAGCCCAGGTAGGACGCCAATCCTACGGATTCTCTCGTGTTTCGCGTTCTTGCTTGCATCACAGATCAGCACGACTACCGGTTGCTGGCGCTAGCGGTCGCCATCTGCGCCGTCGGTGTGTTCACGGCCTTCCACACCCATGCGCACGCGACCGAGAGACATGACCGACGCCGCGTCGTCTGGGTGCTGCTGACCGGCATCAGTGCCGCGGTAGGCATCTGGTCGACGCACTTCGTGGCCATGCTCGCCTACGTTGCGGGCCATCCAACCGACTACGACGCGGTTCAGACAATCATTTCGCTCCTGGTTGCCTCCATCATGGCGACGGCCGGCTTTTCGCTCGCGTCCGCCGGCACGCGACAGGCGGCAGTTGCGGGCGGTGCTATTGTCGGCGCGGGTATCGGCGGCATGCATTTCGCGGGGATGCAAGCTCTGATCGTGCCGGGGACATTGCGCTGGGACGTCGCCCTCGTCATCGCCTCACTGATGATTGGTGCAATGCTCGCCTCGGCGGCGCTCTATGCCTGGCATGGGCTTGCGAGCCGCAAGGCCTTCTGGGTTGCTCCGCCGCTGTTGGTCGCGGCCATCTGCGGCATGCATTTCACGGCCATGGGTGCCGTGACGATCGAGCCCGAACCGACCATCGTCGTCAGTGCTTCAGCCATCAGCGCCACTACCCTGGCGATCGTCGTGGCCGGCGTCAGCATGTTGGTGATGCTGGCGACCGTACCGGTCACGCTCCTCACCAGCCAGGCCGAGCGCGAAGCCTCACGGCACAATCAGGAGCTGGTCGATGCGGCGCTGGAAGGTCTCGTCGTCGCCAAGGACGGCGTCATCGTCAACGTCAACCGCCGCATCCTCAAGCTGACGCAGAGATCGCAGTCCGAGCTCCTGGGCAAGGGCGTCCTGGGAGATCTTCTAGGGGATGCCGCCGCGAACGTGCACCCCTCCGGCAGGGCCACGGAGGCCTTCCTCAAAAACGCGACCGGCATTGCCATTCCCGTCGAGGTCGTGTGCCGGCCGTTGCAGGGCGGTGCGCGGGCAAACGAGGTCTATGCCATCCGCGATCTGACCGAGCGCCGGCAGGCGGAGCAGGAGTTGCGGCGCCAGAACGATGCCCTGCGCCTGCGCGACGAGGAGCTTCGCACACAAAACCGGCGCTTCGAGGCGACGCTCGCCAACATGCCGCACGGCTTGTGCATGATCGACGCGGACCGGCGCCTGGCCGTATGCAACAAGCGCTATGCCGAGATGTACGACCTGCCGCCGCGGCTGGTGGTTCCCGGCACGCCGATTGCCGAGATTTTCGAGTACCTCTGCGCCAGGGGCCTTTACTCGGCGGAGGATGCCGAGGAGTACCGGCGTGAAGGGCTCACCTCGCTGTTTGCTCCCACCGCCAAGATCCGCCGCCTCAACGATGGGCGCTCGATCCTGATCTCGCGCCGGTCGACCGACGGCGGCTGGATTGCCATCCACGACGACATCACCGAGCGCCAGCGGCTCTATACCAGGCTCGAGGAGCAAAAGGCCGAGCTCGGCATGGCGCTGGCGAACATGAGCCAGGGCCTGGCCATGTTCGACGCCGAGGAGCGCCTCGTCCTCGCCAACGATCGCTATGCCGAAGTCTATGGGCTCGATCCGCGGCATTTGCGGCCCGGCACGACGCTGCTCGAAATCATCGAGCGTCGGTTCGCCAAGGGCCTCTACCCCGGCCGCACCGTCGACGAAATCATGGGCATCATGCGGGACCGCATCGGCCGCAAGACCGCCAGCCACATGATCAGCCGGCCCGGCGATGGGCGAGTGCTGTCGGTGTCCATCACGCCGAGAGTGGACGGTGGATGGGTCGTAACGATCGAGGACATCACCGAGCGCGAGGAGCTTAACGCCCGCCTCAAGAAGCAGAACGCGCTGCTACAGCAGCGCGAGGCCGAGCTGGCTGCCCAGAACAGCCGCTTCGACGCGGCCATCGGAAACATGTCCCAGGGCATGTGCCTATTCGATGCGCAGCACAGGATCACTTTTGCAAACAATCGCTACTCGGAAATCTACGGGCTCACGCGCGAGCAGTTGACGCCAGGCACGACCATTCGGCAGATCTTCGAGGCCCGCGCGGTCGCCCGCGCCTTCGGCGACGCAGAAATCGAAGACTACGTTCGCCAGGGGATCGACCGCTTCAGCCGATACACGTCAGAGGTGATTAAGCTGACCGATGGGCGCTTCGTCTCCGTCGTGCGCCGACCGATGCCCGACGGCGGCCTGCTCAGTACGCACGAGGACATCACCGAGCGCGAGCAGCTCAACGCCCAGCTTACCCAGCAATACGAGCTGCTGACGCAGCGCGAGAAGGAGCTCAACGCGCGCAACGAGCAGCTCGATGCGCTGCTCGAGAACATGCTGCAGGGCGTCGCCATGTACGATGCCGAGCAGCGGCTGATCATCTGCAACAAGCACTATGCGGCGATGTACGGCCTAACGCCCGAGCAAATTGCGCCGGGAACGACCGTTCGGCAGATGTTCGAGCATCGTCTTGCCAGCGGTCACTACCACGTCAAGGATTCGGAAGGCTTCGTCAGCAGCTGGGCCGGCGACTTCGGCGAGGTGTCCTCCCGCATCCAAGAGCTGGCCGACGGCCGCATCATCAGCGTTTTGCGCCGGCGCACGGCCAACGGTGGGCGCGTGATCACGCATGAGGACATCACCGAGCGCCAGCAGCTCAGCTCGCAGCTCGAGCGGCAGAACGGGTTGCTCAAGGAGCAGGACGACAGGCTGCGCGTGCAGAACCTGCAGCTCGACGCCGCGCTCAACAACATGGTGCAGGGCCTCGCCATGTACGACGCTGAGCAGCGCCTCGTCCTGTGCAACCAGCGCTACGCGGAGATGTATGGTCTCGAGGCCGAGCAGGCCAAGCCGGGCACGCCGCTGCGCGAGATCATCAAGCACCGTATTGCCAAGGGCGAGTTTGCCGGCAATACCGCCGACCAGCTGCTCGACCAGATGCTGGAGCGGATTGCCGGACATCAGCCGGCGCACTACGTGAGCCACATGAGTGATGGCCGCCACATCGCCGTGTCGGTCCAGCCGATGCCCGGCGGCGGCGCGCTGACGACGCATCACGACATCACCGAGCAGCGCCGTTCCGAGGCCAGGATCGCGCACATGGCGCTGCACGACTTGCTGACGGGCCTCCCCAACCGCACCCTGCTCAACGAGCGGCTCGATCACGCCCTGAAGCGCATCAAGCGCGGCGAGATGGTTGCCACCCACCTGCTCGACCTCGATCACTTCAAGGACGTCAACGACAGCCTCGGGCATCCGATCGGCGACAAGCTGCTGAAACTGGTGGGCGAGCGGCTGCGCGCCCTGGCGCGTGACACGGACACGGTCGCGCGCATGGGCGGAGACGAGTTTGCCATCGTGCAGCCGGCCATCGAGCAGCCGGCGGACGCCACCTCGCTCGCCCACCGCGTCATCGAGGCGCTGAGCGCGCCCTACGACATCGGAGGACATCAAGTTGTGATCGGCACCAGCGTCGGGATCGCCGTTGGCCCGTCAGACGGGGTCGCCCCGGACCAGCTCATGCGCAATGCCGATCTCGCCCTCTATCGCGCCAAGAGCGACGGCCGCGGCACCTATCGCTTCTTCGAGCATGAGATGGACGCGCAGATGCAGGTGCGCCGCACCATGGAGGACGACCTGCGCAGGGCGCTGCCGGCCGGCGAATTCGAGCTCTACTTCCAGCCGATCGTGCATCTCGCCAGCGACGATGTCAGCGGCTTCGAAGCCCTCGTCCGCTGGCAGCGGCCCGAGCGCGGCATAATCTCTCCTGGCGCCTTCATCCCGCTGGCGGAGGAGACGGGCTTCATCATCCCGCTCGGCGAATGGGTGATCAGGGAAGCATGCGCCACCGCAGCCAAGTGGCCGGGCGGCCTCAAGGTTGCCGTCAACCTGTCGGCGGTCCAGTTCCGCAGCCCTGGGCTGGTGCAGGTCGTGCTCGGCGCGCTTGCGTCCTCGGGCCTGCCGGCCGAGCGTCTCGAGCTGGAGATCACCGAGACCGTGCTGTTGCAGGACAGCGAGGCGACGCTCTCCACCCTATACCAGCTGCGCGCGCTCGGAGTGCGCATCGCCATGGACGATTTCGGCACCGGCTACTCGTCGCTGAGCTACCTGCAGAGCTTCCCCTTCGACAAGATCAAGATCGACCGCTCGTTCGTGAAGGACATCACCGAAGGCGTCGAGTCTCTCAACATCGTGCGGGCCATCGCGGCCATGGCCAGTGGCCTCGGCATGACCACGACGGCTGAGGGCGTCGAGACCAGGGAGCAGCTCGCCGCGGTGAGGTCGGAAGGCTGCACGGAGACGCAGGGGTTCGTTTACAGCAAGCCGATGCCCGGCAGTGAGGTCGAGGCGTTTCTGATGACGTGGCGCGAGCAGCAGGCGGGCAACGGCGCCGGCCAGTCCGTCGCCAACGCCGCCGCCTGAACGGCTTGACCATCATCACTGCCCGCGCAGGCGCTCCAGCAATTCGGGCGTGGGGTAGGAGTCGGCTGCCAGCCCCAGCTTGAGCTGCACCGCTTTGACGCCGGCGCGCGTTGCCGACCCGAGCTTGCCGTCGACCTCGCCGACCGCGTGGCCGCGCCGGAGCAGCAACTGCTGCAGCTCCTTGGTCTGCTCGAATGACAGCTCTGGCACCTCTCTTGCGCCGCGGCTCATGGGCGGGGCGCCGGCGAGTCTGGCCGCCAGGTGGGCGGCCGTGATGGCGTAGTTCAGCGACTGGTTCCACTTCAGGTAGATCTGGAAGTTCGGGTAGGCCAGGAACGCGGGGCCGAAGCGGCCCATCGGCAGCAGCAGCGACGCCGGCATCCCATCCCCGGGCAGCGGCCGACCGTCGAGCTGCGTCACGCCCCAGCCGGACCACTTGGAGCGCGGGTGTTGGATGGCGAGGTCGGCCTGCTCCCAGGCGAGATTGGCCGGCACGCGCACCTCCTGCAGCCAGGGTTGGCCGCGTTGCCACCCGAGGTGGACCAGGAAGTTGGCGGTCGAGGCGACGACATCGGGCACGCTTTTCATGAGGTTGCGCCGGCCGTCGCCGTCGTAGTCGACGGCGTGCTCGAGATAGTGCGAGGGCAGGAACTGCGTCTGGCCGAGTTCGCCCGCCCACGAGCCGATCATCTCGGCCGGCACGAGATCGCCGCGGTCGATGATGCGCAGGGCATCCATCAGCTGGTCGCGGAACATCTCCGAGCGGCGGCAATCGTAGGCCAGCGTTGCCAGCGAGCGCAGCACCGGCAGGTTGCCCATGCCCACGCCGAAGTCGCTCTCCAGCGCCCAGAAGGCGATGATGACCGGCCCCTGTATGCCGTACTCCTGCTCCACCTTGACCAGCAGCTCGCGGTGCTGCTTGAGGCGTGCGGTCCCGTTCTGGATGCGGTTCTGCGAAATCAGCTTGCCGGCGAAGGCAAGGAAGCTCTGGGCAAAGAAGCTCTGCCGGCGATCGCGGGCGATGATGCCCGGATCATGCGTCATGCCGTCGAGCGCGGTGGCGATGGTGGCCCGCGTGATGCCCTTGGCCACCGCCTCCTGGCGGAAGCCCGCAAGCCAGCGCTCGAAGCTGCCGGTGTTCTGGCAATTGTTGCGGGGAGGGGGATATTTCGAAGGATCGGCCAGAGCCGGTAGGGAGTCGGCCAGCATCGCCGCCACTACGAAGAGCACCGCCGCCGATTTTCGCATAAGGCCGTCCCGCAGCTGCCGAGTGTCGTCGTCCAGAAGTCACCAAAGCCGGCAGTTGTCCAGGGAAGTTCGGCGTCAGGATGGCCTGGGACAGAGGCTGAAGGCGCGGGCGAGCGCTTGCTCACGCGAGGTAAAGCGCGCAATGGCGCGACCGTTGGGGGCGTGCGCGCGCAGATAGGCGTCGACCTGCGGCTGCTCCAGATCAGCTTCCACCTGCAGCACCGTGTAGTTGACCATGCCGCCCGCCACCGAGCGGATCAGCAGGGCCACGCTGCCGCCATAGCTTGCCGACAGCACGTCGCAGGCCACCTCGGTGGGTGCCGGCGCGCGCGGCAGCGCATCGAGTGTGCGCCCACCGGCCATGGTGGCTGGCGCCCGCCCGGGGTTGGCGTCCGCGCCGCCGTCGGTCGCCGCATAAGTGTCGGCCGCGCCACTGCAGAACGCCTGCCGGTAGCGCTCGGCGACGGCCTCGATGGAGGTGGCGTAGTTGCGGTCAGCGGCCCAGCGCCGGGTCAGGTCCGAGAAGCGCACGCTGTGCCCCAGGGCCCGCGACTTCAGGATGATGTCGTCCTGTTTCTCGCGGGTGCGCGGCGCGATCGGCCGCTCGACGCGCTCGCCCGAGTAGGCAACGAGATGCTGCATCTGCGCCAGCACGCCGCTCGAGACGTCGGGAAAGCTGTCGCCCGGCACGCCGCCACCCGTCGCACCGATGCCGGCGAAGTTGTTCTGCGAGGGCCTGACATCGCCCCACTCGCCGTTGCCGCGGCGGAACGAGAGATAGTTGGTTTCGAGCAGCATCTGGAAGAAGGCGTAGTCCCAGCGGATGCCCAAGGCCTCGCCATGCGCCTTGTAGTGGCGGGCGATGTCGCGGAAGCGGGCCTCCAGATTGCCGTTGCGCTCGAGCACGTGGCGCATCAGTCGGCTGGGCGTCACGCAGGCCGGCACCAGGTGCGCGGCGGACATGCGGATCTCGGGCAGCGTCGGCGCTTTCGCCGAGGCGTCTCCGGCCGCCGCCAGGCAGGTGCCCGCCACGGCCAGCACACCGGCGATCAGCGGGCTCGTTTTCGGGGAGGGTGGCTGCATCATGTGGTGTGCTGGCGGCAAGCGGCGGAAGCCCGGCGCTCGGCACCCGCGCCCCCGCCGGAAACCCGCCTTGCGCCTAACCCTCGGGACAGAGCTCGAAGGCCTTGTCGAGCGCCTGCGTCTGGCTGCCGAACTCGCCGGCGATGGCGCCGTCCTTAGCGTAGGCCGAGATGAAGGCATCCGCCTCGCGCGACTCGGCGCCCTCGTTGACGTCGAGCACGGTGAAATTGACCACCTTGTCCACCACCGAGCGAATGATAAGGGCCTTCTGGCCGCCATAGCTCGCGGTCCAAACCCGGCACTTCTGTCCAGTCGCCGGGGGCTGCACCAGGGGCTTGGCTGCGCCGGCAGCGGATGCAACCTGGTAGGGCGGCTTGTCGGTCGCGCCCTTGGCGGCGGGCGGCGCGGCAGCGGCCTTGGTCTTCGGCTTGGCGCCGGGGTCGGCCGCCGCCTTGGCTGGCGCTTCCACCGCTGCCGCGGGCGGGGCCAGCGTCGCGGCCGGGCTCTCGAGCAGCTTGGCGATGTCGGACGCCGGCGGGGGCGCGTTGAGCATCTTGAAGGGCACGGGCGGGGCCTTGGCCGCCTGCTGCGCGCCGAGACTGGAGCGCTGATCGTTGCCGTCCTCGATGATGGCCCGGCGGGCAAGATCGCCGCCCGTGGGCCGCTCGGGCTTGGCGTCGGCAACGGTCTTGGCCTTGGTGCCGCGCGCCTCCTGCACCAGATGCGGGCGAGGGTCAGGCTGGGCGCAGAAATTCTCGAAGCGCTCCGCCACCGCCTCCAGCATCCGGCCGTAGCTGCCGGAGCCCGGCGCCCACTTGGCGGCGAGATCGCTGTAGGTCACCGGCCGCTTCAGGCTCGCGCGCCAATTGGTCAGAATGCCCCACTCCTGCACCTTGCGGGTGCGCTCGGCGGTCGGGCTCTCGATCTTGTCGCCGGCGTAGAGCAACAGGTGCTCCATGTGCGCGCGCACGCCCGAGGCCATATCGGGGAAGCTTTCGCCGGTTTCGCCGCGGCCGGTGGCGCCGAGGCCTGCGAAATTGTTCTGCGTGGGCTTCACGTCGCCGGAGCGATTGCCGCGCCGATAGCTCAGCGCGCCGGTCTCGATGATCATCTGATAGAAGGCGTAGTCCCAGCGCACGCCGAGCATCTCGCCGAGGCGCATGTATTCGGTGGCCACGCTCTCAAAGCGGGAATTGAGCTCGGGATTGCGGTCTTTGAGATAGGCCATCAGTCGGCCAGGCGTCGCGCACTCCGGCACGGGATTCCTGGCGCTGGTCTTGACCTCGGGCAGCCCTGCCGCGGCGGCAAGGTGCAAAGGCGCAGATGCGAATGCAATGAGGAAGAACGCTCCGACTTGGCGCTGCATGAAACACCACCCTGTTTCTTCATTACCCTCGTGCGACCCGCCGCTTCGCACACCCGTACGTTCACATTTCTTGATAGGGCCTTAACGTTAATGGGCCGTTAAGCACCGCCGGGAGGGCGATGTGATTCGGCCGGATTGCTGCGTTTCGCCGCCAGCCCCACGTCAGCGATGTGCTTCCGCCTTGGCGACGAGACCCTCGTGGCGTGCGAACGCGTCATGCCACGGTGTCGACTGTGCACCAAGGTTTGGGGCGCAAGTTGGAGCGATCCATGGCGCCTCTGTGGCGGATGGCGGATTGCGCAGGCAACCCGTCGGGACTCGCCACCCCCCGCAGCTCAACCGGCATCGTGCCCTCACGGCGGCGCCGCTGTCGCTGTTGCTCATCGAAGCAGCAAATTTGTCACGCGCGGTCGCCCCATTTTTAGGCATTTGCGTCCAGAAAACTGCCTAATTTCCCAGAGTGTTACTTGCCTGACACGTGCTGCAGTGGATAGGACGCGCAACCGGTAATTTTCATTGCTTGCCTGACTAATCTGGGGTGATTGAAGGCCACAGCCGAATCAGTAGGGAAGCCATCATGACCGCCAGACACAAGGGATTTGCGGCTATCGCGGGCTCTGCCGCAGTGGCCATTGCGATGATGCTGACTGCCGCGCCGGCCTCCGCTGACGGCATGCGCCGGGGCAGCATCAAGGACGCGCCGAAGGAAGAGCCGAGGCGCTGCAAACTGTCCGCCAACGTGGGCTGACGACCGACTACGTGTTCCGTGGCATCTCGCAGACGGCCGAAGGGGCGGCCGTGCAGGGCGGCTTCGACGCCACCTGCGGCATCTTCTACGCCGGCGTCTGGGCTTCCAGCCTGGATTGGAGCGGCGACGGCGCCAACCCCGCCAGCCTCGAGGTGGATTGGTACCTCGGCATCAAGCCGGTGACCGGCAAGATCACGTGGGACCTCGGGGTTATTTACTACAGCTACCCGAATTCGGCCGACCTCGTCGCCGGTCGCGACAACAACTATCTCGAGCTCAAGGTCGGCGCCAGCGGCGAAATCTGGAAGGACGGCACCCTCGGCGTGACGGTCTTCTACTCGCCCGAGTACCAGTACGAGTCCAGCAGCGTCTGGACCGTGGAGACCTCCTTCGCGCAAGTGCTCCCCAAGTTGGGCATGTTCACGCCGACCTTTAGCGCCCTGCTCGGCTACCAGTCGGGCGGCGGCGACTACCAGACCTTCTATCTGGGCGGCCTGGAAGACAACTATCTCTACTGGAACGCCGGCGTGACGCTGGGCTTCCTCGAGAAGTGGTCGCTGGACTTCCGCTACTGGGATACGGACCTGCCGAGCGCCTTCTGCAAGGGCCAGGCCTTCCAGTGCGACGAGCGGTTCGTGGCCACCCTCAAGTTCACCTACTGACGGCAAGCGCAGAGTTTGGAAATGCCTCGGGCCCCCGCTTCGGGGGCCCGATTGCTTTTGTCTGCTGGTATCTGTGCGGCTCGGATGGGGCGGCACGGGCTACGGTGCTCGACGGCGCGCGCTTGGGCTGCTCCCAGACCGCTCCTATGCATCAGGGCGCCGGGCGGCGCCCGGCCGCCACTACCGTCGCCTCTCGCCGCGTCGCCTGATGCGGGCACGGCTGCGCCGTCGTGGGGCCATTGTCGCGGTCGATGGCAAGCGCCGTGCAGCCGGACGCCGCCGGGCCGCCGCGGGTCCCCGCAGGAGCGCCGGCGAAATCGGGGACGCCGATCCAGGCGCAGCCGGCGGCGACGAGCAGCGCCCCCGCCATGCCCCAGCGGATGGCGCGGGCGGCTAGCCCGCGCAGGCCTTGGCGCCCGTGAAGGCCCAGGCGGCCGCGCAGCCCTTGGCCGGTGTGCAATCGCCCTCGCTGCGCTCCTCTCCCGGCCGGCTGCCCCATGGCTGTGCCGCCGGCCCTGGGGCGCCTGCGCTCGGTCCCGCCAAACATGAGCAGCCTCGGCTGGTCGGCCGGCGTGTCGGCGCCGGCGCGCTTCGCCTCGACTGTGCTGGCGGGACCGGCGGCCGGCAAGGACGCGCCGTGCAGCGGTCGTGGATACCAGTGGGTTTTCCACAGAGATCGTCGGCCGTCAGAGCCGGCGCTCGTCGCGAGGACCCGGCAGCATGTCGCGCTGGGCCGGCGGCCGTCGCTGATCGGGCGCACGCTCGGCGCCGGCGCGTACGGGCGGAACGTACATGCGATCGGCCTGGCACAGCCGGCGCTGCTGCGTGCCGGCGCTGCAGGGACGGAACTCGCCGCCCTTGTCGAAGCAGATGCGCACCTCCTTCAGCCGGTTGCCCGGGCCTCCGCACTCGACCGCGATCATGTCGGGCTTGAGCGCGGGGTTGGCGGCGAGGAAGTCGCCGATCAGGTCGCCGGGCGACACCATCGTGCGCTCGTCGGTCAGCCCGACGAAGCGGGGCGGGATCTTGACCTTGTCGTGCAGGCGCCGGGCAAGGCCGAAGTAGTCGTCGACGCCGAGCCCCGAGCACGTGCCGTGCTTGCGGTACTCGTGGAACACGAGGCGCTTGCTCGGCATGATGTCGAGCATGCGCTCGGCCACGGGCGCCGGCACGAAGCCGCGGTCGGGAGTAGAGCAGTTCTGCGGCCAGCCGCGCTCGAACTGCGGCCACAAGCCATGCAGCACGAACGCGTACGGCCGCCCGCGCGGCCGGCATTGCGGGTCGTCGCGCCGGTCGCCGACATCGGCGCAGTAGGTCGGGCTCCAGGACAGCGCCAGCACGTAGTAGTCGAACTCCCCGGCCTGAAAGTCGCGCTTGGTGCGCGTCCTGTTGTCGTCCCGGCTGTAGCTGTCGGGGCGCTCGCGATAGGGCGGACGCTGCTGGGCAAGCGCGTCGCCGGCGACGAGGCCGCATATGATCAAGCCGACGGTGAAGCACGCAAGCCGCACGCGCCTGCGCACGGTCAGATCGCTCGGCATCTGCAAATTCTCCCGGGCTTGGAGACGATTGGGTCCTCGGCCAGCATACAACAAGCTGCGGCCGCCAAAAAAGTGAGTGTTCGCCGTTTCTCGCAAGGTGTTACGCTGGCGCCCACAAAAAGAGGTCGAAGTGCCGGTCCTGCCGGCAGTCACGGCCTCGATGGTTCGGGAGGACGATATGGCGCTGGCGCGGACGGTGACGAGGATCGTGGCGGGCGGCCTGGCAGCAGGGCTGGCGCTTGCCGAACCTGCGATGGCGCAGAAATCCGGCGGCATACTGCGCTCCTACAACAGCTCCAACCCGCCGAGCGCCTCGATCATCGAGGAGGCAACGATCGCCACCGCGATGGCCTTCTCGGGTGTCTTCAACAACCTCCTCATCTTCGACCAAGCCAAGCCGCGCAACGGCTTCGACACGATCCAGCCGGAGCTGGCCGAGAGCTGGGCGTGGGACGACAGCAAGACCAGGTTCACCGTCAAGCTGCGCCAGGGCGTCAAGTGGCACGACGGCAAGCCGTTCACGGCCAAGGACGTGCAGTGCACCTGGAACAAGATCCAGGGCAAGGACCCCGACACCTTCCGCAACAGCCCTCCCAGGGCGATCTGGTGGAGCAACCTGAAAGAGGTGGTGACCAACGGCGATTTCGAGGCCACCTTCGTGCTGGCCCGGCCCCAGTCGTCCTTCCCCACGCTGCTCGCCTCCAACCTCTCGCCGATCTATCCCTGCCACGTGTCGGCCAAAGACATGCGCACGAAGCCGATCGGCACCGGCCCCTTCAAGCTCGTGTCGTTTGAGTCCAACAGGTGGATCAAGCTCGCCAGGAATAGCGAGTACTGGAAGCCGGGGCGGCCGTATCTGGACGGCGTCGAGTTCAGCATCATCGGCAACCGCTCGACCCGCATTCTGGCCTTCGGCGCCAACGAGTTCGACCTCACCTTCGTGGCCGACATCACCGTGCCGCTGATCGGCGACGTGATGGCGCGCTCGCCGAAGGCCACGTGCAAGCTGGTGCCCTCGGGCGTCAGCACCAATCTGATCGTCAATCGCGAGAAGCCCCCGTTCGACAACATCAAGCTGCGCCAGGCCATGGCGCTGGCGCTGGATCGGCAGGGCATGATCGACATCCTGAGCTCCGGCAAGTCCAGCATCGCCGGCGCCATGATGGCGTTGCCGGAAGGCGGATGGGGGATGCCCGAGGCGATGCTGACGGCATTGCCGACCTATGGCGGCGATCTCGCCACCCGGCAGGCCGAGGCGCGCAAGATCATGCAGAGCCTCGGCTACGGCCCGGACAAGCGGCTGAAGGTGAAGGTGTCGACGCGCGACTTCCAATCGTTCAAGGACCCTGCCGTGCTGCTGGTCGATCACCTCAACAAGATCTACTTCGACGCCGAGCTCGACATCATCGAGTCGGCCGTCTGGTACGGCCGCATCACGCGGCAGGACTATGCCGTCGGTCTCAATTTGACGGGCTCTGGTGTCGATGACCCCGACGTCACGCTGGTCGAGGGCTACGCCTGCAAGTCGGACCGCAACTACACGAAGTACTGCAACGGCGAGGTCGACACGCTGCTCGAGGCGCAGTCGCAGGAAGGCGACGTTGCCAAGCGCAAGCAGATCGTCTGGCAGATCGAGAAGCTGCTGGCGCAGGACGTAGCGCGGCCCATCATCTTTCATGGCGCCGCGGCGACGTGCTGGCATCCCCATCTCAAGGGGCACGTGCTGCACGAGAACTCGATCTACAACAACTGGCGCTTCGAGAGCGTCTGGCTCGACAAGTAGCTTCGGCGCGCTCGGGCTGGAACGCCACGGGCTTAGCGCACCGATCGCCGCGCGCGCCTGGAACGCACCCGGTGGGCTGAGCCCGATGGTGTTCCTGGTGGGGGTGGCAGGCCACGAGCTCGTGGCAGACACCCCCACCCGATGCGTCCAGCGACTTGGATCGGCCGGTGGGGACGTGGCTCTGTCGGCGATAGCCGATCCAAGTCGCGGACGCATCTCCCTCCCCCCTCGTCATGACGAAGGCGTGCCTTCGTCACAGGGGGAGGCGAATGCTGGACCGGCGGAGGCGAATGCCGCGACTCAGGCGGCGAGCTTCTCCAGGATGCGGGCCCAGCTGCGGGCGCCCTTGCGGAACGAGGTCAGGTTGTACTTCTCGTTGGGGGAGTGGATGCGGTCGTCGTCGAGGCCGAAGCCGACCAGCAGGCTGTCCATGCCGAGCACGTCCTTGAAGGCCGTGACGATGGGGATCGAGCCACCCATGCCGATCAGCGCCGGCGGGCGGCCCCACTCCTCCTCCAGCGCCTCGGCCGCGCGGGCGATGAAGGGCAGGCTCGGATCGAAGGCCATGGCGGTGGAGCCGCGCTCGTAGAGGAAATCCGCCGTGCAGTCCTTGGGCAGCCTGTCGGCGACGAAGCGCTTGATGCCGGCGAAGACCTTGTCGGGATCCTGCCCCGGCACCAGCCGGCAGGTGATCTTGACCGAGGCCTGGGAGGGGATGACGGTCTTGGTGCCGACGCCCTGATAACCGCCGGTGATGCCGTTGAACTCGCAGGTCGGCCGGGCCCAGAGCTGCTCCAGCACGCTGTAGCCCTGCTCGCCCGCCGGCTGGCTCAGGCCGACATCGCTAAGATACTCGGCGGGATCGAAGTCGAGCGCCTTCCATTGCGCGAGCTGCTTGGGCGAAGGCCTGCGCAGGCCGTCATAGAAGCCGGGGATGCGCACCTTGCCCTTGGCGTCGTGGAGGTCGCCCAGGATGCGCACCAGCGCCCGGATCGGGTTCATGGCCGCGCCGCCGAAGCTGCCCGAATGCAGATCGCGGCTGGGCCCCGTGATGACGATCTCGGTGGCGGCAAGGCCCCTCAGCCGCGTCGAGATCGCCGGCGTGTCCTTGTCCCACTGGCCGGTGTCGCAGACGAGGGCGAGGCCGGCGGTCACCTCCTTGCCGTGCGCGGCCAGAAAGCCCGGCAGGGAGGGCGAGCCCGATTCCTCCTCGCCCTCGATCAGCACGGTGATGGCGACGGGGCATTCGCCGGTCACGCGCTTCCAGGCCCGGACGGCCTCCAGGAAGGTCATGAATTGGCCCTTGTTGTCCTCCGCGCCGCGCGCCACGATCACCCGGCCGTTGAGCTTCTCGCTGGCCAGCCGCGGCTCGAACGGCGGCGTCTTCCACAGCTCGAGCGGGTCGGGCGGCTGCACGTCGTAGTGGCCGTAGAACAGCATGTGCGGCCGGCCCTTGGCTCTTGCCGCCCGGTCGTGAGCCACCACCATCGGGTGCCCGGCCGTCGGCACCACCCGGGCGTCGAAGCCCAATCCCTGGAGCTCGCGCACGCACCATTCGGCCGCCTTCTGGCAGTGCGGCTTGTAGGCCGGGTCGGTGGACACGCTCGGGATGCGGATCAGCTCGAACAGGCGGTCGAGCGCGGCTTTGTGCGTGTCGTCGAGGGTCTTGAGGACCTTGGCGAGGGGCGTGCTCATTGGCATCCTTTCCGCGGGGGTGGCGCGTAGCGGATGGGTCGCAGGATAGGGGGAAGCGGCCGCGTCCTGTCAACTGTGGTCCGCTTGCTGCCACGCACCCGTCGCTTTTTCGTGCTGCCTGGCGCGCCGGCGGGGGCGAGTTCGTGAGGAGCTACACCATGGCGCAGATTGGGATTGCGGATACCGCGGCAGTGCGGGCTGCCGCGCTGGTGGAGCACTACCAGCGGACGTCCGAATTCGTTTTGCAGGAGTGGAGGCGCAGAAACCGGCAAGCGATCATACTGATCGCCATACTTGCTGCGGCGGGTCTGGTCGCCTTTGCCCGGCAGCTCATCGCCCCCGTCCTGCTGGCTCTCACTTCGAAGCACCTCGAGCTGGACCCGGCCGCCATCGAGCGCCTGAGAGCCTTCATGCCGCTCGCCAGCGACCTTCTGCTCGGATTCCTGATCATCTCGATCTTCTACCTGATCGCCATCCTCACGCACCGGTCGGGCATGATCATCAATCTCTACCTCTACATGAGCATGCTAGAGGTCGAGATCCGGCGCGAGCTGCAGGTGGCGAAGGATCACGTCGCGTTCACGCGCGAGGGGCCGTTCTACGAGATCACAGGAACGAACCTCACTCGTTTGCTCGGGTTCTGCCACAAGGCGGTGCTCGGCCTGCTGCTGGTGTTCTTCTTCGCCTCGCGGCTCTACTTCGATCAGCCAACGGCCTGGGTGCCCCTGCGCGTTCTCGGGCGCGAGGACGCAGTGAACGTGTATGGTTGGCTGATCGGGAATTTTCTATTTGTGATCGACGTGCTGATCGTGATTCCGACCATGTGGCTGTTCTGGCGGTACGCCAGGCTGCGCGCGCCCTCCGAGGACTACGTGCGCCAGGAGATCGCGCGCCGGCAGGGCCTCGCCTGATCGGCGCCTTGGATCGCCGCACCATCGTGCGCGACACCTTGCCCGCGCAACCCTTTGGGCAATTGCCGGGTTGTCCCGCGCGTACTCACCACTTTGCGGCAACCGGCCTTTCCGTGCGCCGGCAAGACTGATATTGGGCAGTGTTCCAGCCGACCCGATGCGCCGGAGCTGACAGCATGACAAGACCCCGCCAAGCCGCCACTGCTAGACCATCGGACAAGCGTGTCTATCTGTTCGGCGCCGGCAAGGCGGAGGGCGCCGCGGGCATGCACGACCTCCTGGGCGGTAAGGGCGCCAATCTGGCCGAGATGGCGAGCATCGGCCTGCCGGTTCCGCCGGGCTTCACCATCACGACTGAAGTTTGCACTGCCTACTCCCGCAGCGGCGGCGCCCTGCCGGAAGGCCTCGAGGGCGAGGTGGAGGCGGCGCTGGCCGTGCTGGGGAAGGCGGTCGGGGCGCGCTTTGGCGACGTCAAGGCGCCGCTCCTCGTCTCGGTGCGCTCGGGCGCGCGCGCCTCCATGCCCGGCATGATGGACACCATCCTCAACCTCGGGCTCAACGACGAGACGGTCGAGGGCTTGGCGGCGAAGGCGGCCAACCCGCGCTTTGCCTACGACAGCTATCGCCGCTTCATCCAGATGTACTCCAATGTGGTCTTGGGCGTGGACCACGGCGTATTCGAGGACATCCTCGACAACCACAAGAACCTCAACGGCTTTACGCTCGACACCGACCTGGGGGCGCAGGACTGGCTCGATGTCATCGACGCTTACAAAGAGGCGGTCGAGCGCGAGGCCGGCAAGGCGTTCCCGCAGGCGACCAAGGAGCAGCTATGGGGCGCGATCGGTGCCGTGTTCGGCTCCTGGCAAAACGCGCGCGCCATCACCTATCGGCGCCTGCACGGTATCCCCGACGGCTGGGGCACGGCCGTCAACGTGCAGGCCATGGTGTTTGGCAATCTGGGGGAGAGCTCGGCCACCGGCGTCGCCTTCACCCGCAACCCCTCGACCGGCGTGCGCGAGATCTACGGCGAGTTCCTGGTCAATGCCCAGGGCGAGGACGTGGTGGCCGGCATCCGCACGCCGCAGCCGCTGACCGAGGCCGCCCGCCGCGAGGCCGGCCACACGGCCCCGTCGCTGGAGGCGCTGATGCCGCACACCTATGGCGAGCTGGCGCAGGTCTTCGCCAGGCTCGAGACGCGCTACCGCGACATGCAGGACATCGAGTTCACGATCCAGGACGGCAAGCTCTGGATGCTGCAGACGCGCTCGGGCAAGCGCACCACCAAGGCGGCGCTCAAGATCGCCGTCGACCTGTGCGCGGAGGGCCTGATCGGCCGCGAGGAAGCCGTGCTGCGCATCGATGCAGCCGGCCTCGACCAACTTCTGCACCCCACCATCGATCCCTCAGCCGAGCGGCATATCGTGGCGACCGGGCTGCCGGCCTCGCCGGGGGCAGCCTCCGGCGAGATCGTGTTCGATGCCAACGAGGCCGAGACGCTCAAGGGGCACGGCCGGGAGGTGATTTTGGTCCGGGTCGAGACCAGCCCCGAGGACATCCACGGCATGCACGCCGCCGCCGGCATCCTGACGACGCGCGGAGGCATGACCAGCCACGCGGCGGTGGTGGCGCGCGGCATGGGCCGGCCCTGCGTGTGCGGCGCCGGCGCGCTCCGCATCGACTACAAGGCCGGCACCATGACCGTCGGCGGCGAGACCTTCCGCAAGGGCGACGTCATCACCATCGACGGGGCCAAGGGCGAGGTGCTCAAGGGCCGCGTCAAGATGCGCCAGCCCGAGCTCTCGGGCGACTTCGCGCAGGTGATGGCCTGGGCCGACAAGGCGCGTTCGCTGGGAGTGAGGGCCAACGCCGACACGCCGCGCGAAGCCCGCCAGGCGCGCGACTTCGGCGCCGAGGGCATTGGGCTCTGCCGCACCGAGCACATGTTCTTCGACGAGGATCGCATCCTTGCCATGCGCGAGATGATCTGCGCCGACGACGAGGCCGGGCGCCGCCGCGCGCTCGCCAAGATGCTGCCCATGCAGCGGGCCGACTTCGAGGCGCTGTTTGAGATCATGGCCGGCTTGCCGGTGACGATCCGGCTGCTCGATCCGCCGCTGCACGAGTTCCTCCCCCACGAGGATCGCGAGGCCTCAGCCGTGGCCAAGGAGCTGGGAGTGCCGGTCGAGAAGTTGCGCAACCGGGTCGCCGAGCTGCACGAGTTCAACCCCATGCTGGGCTTCCGCGGCTGCCGCCTGGCGCTGCGCTACCCCGAGATCACCGAGATGCAGGCCCGCGCCATCTTCGAGGGCGCCGTCGGCGCGGCCAGGAAGACCGGCCGGCCGGTGGTGCCGGAGGTGATGATCCCGCTCGTTGCCTATCGCGCTGAGTTCGACATCTTGCGCGCCGTCATCGTGGCGACGGCCGAGGCCGTCGAGCGCGAGACGGGGGCCAAGCTCGACTACCAGATCGGCACCATGATCGAGCTGCCGCGGGCGGCCCTGAAGGCCGGCGAGATCGCCGACGGCGACGCTGGCGCGCAATTCTTCTCCTTCGGCACCAACGATCTCACCCAGACCTGCCTCGGCCTGTCACGCGACGACGCCGCGCCGATCCTCGCCAACTATGCCGAGCGCGGCATCTTCGAGGTCGACCCCTTCGTCTCCATCGATCGCGAGGGCGTGGGCGAGCTAGTGCGCATCGGCACCGAGCGCGGCCGCAAGATCAAGCCCGAGCTCAAAGTAGGCATCTGCGGCGAGCATGGCGGCGATCCCGCCTCGATCGCCTTCTTCCACGAGGCCGGCCTCGACTATGTCTCCTGCTCGGCCTTCCGCGTGCCGGTGGCGCGGCTCGCCGCCGCGCAGGCAGCGATCCGGGCAAAGGGCGGCAAGAGCGCGTCGGGGCCGACGGACTAGAACCTGTCCTAGCTAACCGGCACGGCGCCCATGTCCGCTGTTCACCACAATTCGGACGGTCGCAAGATCGATGCCGGGAGGAGAGATATTGTAAAGGTTTGCGGATGCCGGCCATGACGGACGCAACCACCCCCAGCGTCGGCCGGCGTCGGCAAACCTGCAATGCTTGCGACCTTGCCTGAGTTTGCAGCCGACGTCGGCTCTTGATCGCATCTCGGACCGTTGCAGCGCATCGCAGCTTGAGCCGCTGTTTGCGAAATCGACTACCGCAAGTTGTGCGCAGGTCTAGAATGGGCTCTGCTCCCGGGGGATGGGAGCGCGGCCCGGGACAGCGTGCATGGACAGCTTCGACTACGTCATCATCGGCGCCGGCTCGGCCGGCTGCGTGCTCGCAAACCGGCTGAGCGAGGATCCGGCGGTCAGCGTGTGCCTGCTCGAGGCGGGGCCGGCGGACTGGCATCCTTACATCCATCTCCCGGCCGGCTTCATCAAGACCTTCTACAACGCCAGCATCAACTGGGGCTATTCGCAGGAGCCGGGCCCCTGGACCGCCGGGCGGCGCATCTATGCCCCGCGCGGCAAGACGCTGGGCGGCTCGAGCTCCATCAACGGTCACATCTACAACCGCGGCCAGCGGCACGATTTCGACACCTGGGCGCAGATCGGCAGCCGCGGCTGGGGCTATGCCGACATCTTGCCCTACTTCAAGCGCCTGGAGCGCCGGGTCGGCGACGGCGACGCGACCTTCCGCGGGCGAGACGGACAGCTCACCGTCACCGACATCGACTGGTACCACCCGCTCTGCGACGCTTTCATCGAGGGCGCGGTCAACCTCGGCATCCCGCGCAATCCCGACTACAACGGGGCCATCCAGGAGGGCATCTCCTACGCCCAGCGCACGATCCTCAACGGACGCCGCGTGAGCGCCGCCACCGCCTTCCTGCGGCCGGCGCTGAAGCGGTCCAATCTCGAAGTGCGCAAGCGTGCGCACGTCACCTCGATCGTGCTCGAGGGCAAGCGCGCGGTGGGCGTGCGCTATGCACTCGGCGGGCGCAGCGGCAAGGCCGTGGAGGTGCGCGCGGGCCGCGAGATCATCCTGTCCGGCGGCACTTACAACTCCCCCCAGCTCCTGCAGCTGTCGGGCATCGGGCCGGTGCCGCTGCTGCAGTCGCTCGGCATCCCTGTGCAGCACGCCCTGCCCGGCGTCGGCGAGGGGCTACAGGACCACTACGCGCCGCGCACGGTGGCGCGCGTCAAGAACCTCAAGACCATCAACGAGCGCGCGCGTGGGCTGAGCCTCGCCGCCGAGGTCGCCAAGTGGGTGTTCCAGCGCAAGGGCATCCTGGCGCTGAGCCCGACGCTGGTCTACTGCTTCTGGCATTCGGGCGAGACGGCCGAGAGCTCGGACCTGCAGCTCACCTTCACGCCGGCGAGCTACAACGAGGGCGTGCAGGGCAAGCTCGAGGACGAGCCCGGCATGACGGTGGCGTCGTGGCAGCAGCGGCCCGAGAGCCGCGGCTGGGTGCGCGCGCGCTCCGCCGATCCCTTCGACGCGCCGCTGATCCAGACCAACTACCTGGCCGAGGAGGTCGACCGCCGCGTGGTCGTCGCCGGCATGAAGCTCGCCCGCCGGCTGCTGCAGACCAAGCCGCTGGCGCCCTACTACGATCACGAGGACTGGCCCGGGCCCGCGGTGCAGAGCGATGCCGAATTCCTCCAGGCCGCAACGCAGCGCGCAACCACCACCTTTCATCCCGGCTGCACCTGCCGCATGGGGCCGTCGACCGATCGCCTGGCCGTCGTCGACGATCAGCTCAGGGTGCATGGGCTCCAAGGCTTGCGCGTCGTCGATGCCTCGATCATGCCGCGCATGATCTCCGCCAACCTCAACGCCTCGACGCTGATGATCGCCGACAAGGCCTCCGACATGATCCGGGGCAAGGCCGCGCCCGAGCCCATTGTCCTCGCCCTCGATCGACAGGACTCGACGCGCCGGCCGAAGGCCTCCGAGGCGGACCGCAGGACCGGAAGCACGGCTTAGGACCGTCAATTCGCAACAGGAGCTGTGACGCGCCATGCCCGGCCACATCGACCCTACCAAGCAAGTCTTCGCCGCCTTTCGCGAGAACGACCGCGCCGGCCCGATCCACATGCTCAATCTGGTGCGGCTGCGCGCCAGCGCGGGCTATCCCGACGGGCGGCCGGCGACCGGTGCGGAGGCCTACGCCGCCTACGGCCGCGAGAGCGCGCCCGTGTTCGCGCGCCTCGGCGGCAGGATCGTGTGGCAGGGCAAGTTCGAGCTGATGCTGATCGGCCCCGGCGAGGAGCGCTGGGATCGGTGCTTCATCGCCGAGTACCCGTCCGTTGCCGCCTTCGTCGAGATGATCCGCGATCCCGGCTATCGCGAGGCGGTCAAGCACCGGCAGGCGGCGGTGGAGGATTCCCGCCTCATCCGGCTGGCGCTGCTGGCGGCGGGGAGAAGCTTCGGCGACATACCGGCGTAGTCCGCCGCCTGCCCGCGGCGGCGCTGCCGAGGGCGGCTCTACAACCGCCTTCCCTCTTCCAGCTCGTCGAGGGTCGGCCGGCGCGGGCGTGGGCCCTGCTGCGACCGCATCAGCAGTAGCACCAGCAGCATTGGCGGGAATAGAAAACTCCAGGCCGCCCAGAAGGAGGCGTCCCGGCCCTTGAGGCCAGGATGCCCGCCAGCATCGCACTGGCGATGGCGACGATGCCCCAGACGGCGATCACAGTGACCATGGCTCTTCCCCAAGACGAGCGCCGCAGCGCCGGCCCGCTGCCCTCGATAAGGGTATCGACGGTGGCGAAATCAAGCGGCGGCGGTGAAATTGATCATAGGCGGGATGATCGGCTCCGATTCGGGCGGCCGCAAGTTCAGGCACGGCTGCCCTTGACCCGGACGCCGGGAGCCAGGCGCTCCAGCAGCACACCGCGGCGGAAGCGGTAGAGCCGGGCGGGACGCCCGCCCGTGCGCAGCCTGTGCGCGTCCGTCGGCTCGACCAGCCCACCCGACTCGACGAGGCGGCGGAAGTTCTGCTTGTGCAGATGGGGCCCGAGGATGGCTTCCACGGTCTTCTGCAACTCAAACAGCGTGAACGTCTCGGGCATCAGCTCGAATATCGCCGGGCTGCACTTGATGCTGCGCCGGAGCTCGCCGACGGCGCTGGCGAGCACCCTGGCCTGGTCGCCGAGGATCGGATCGCGCAGCCGCGGCAGGGCCCGCGCCCATGCATTGGGAGGCTCGGCGCCGGTGTCGACAGCGGCGATGAGGCCGGCCTCGCACAGCAGCTCGTAGCGCTCGAGCGTCTTCTCGCCGTCCCAGGCCACGCCGCCGAGGCCGAAACACAGGCGCACCCGCTCGCTCCGGTCCGGCGCCTCGCCCGGGACCTGTGCCTCGCAGTGGGCGGGGCTGATCCGGGCCCAGGCGGCAAGCCTGGGCTCGATGTGCTGCGCCAGACAGTCGGGCTTGCCGTGCCGCCAGTCCTCCCACGGAAAATAGGCGTACCACCTGCGCCAGCCGGCGGGCCCGGCCTGGCTGCAGCCGTCGGGGGAGACGAGCCCCAGATAGGAGACAGCGACGACTGGATGGTTGGACGCAGCGCGGCCATCCTGGCTGGCGAAGGTGCAGATCTGGCGCACGGCCCCGAGTTCGACGCCGGCCTGGCGCTGCACCCAGTTGCGCAGGCCGGCCTCGAGGCTATCGTGCTGGCTCGGGGAGAACAGGCCACAGGGCAGGGCATCCTCGGCCGGCCGCGCGCCGTCCGTCCCCGGTCGCACCGCGACCATCGGCTCATCGGCGCGCACGGCCAGGATGGCGGCGGCAAGGCCAACGGCGACCGCCTCCGGCACCGGGGCCGTCCGCACGTGTCCGCTCGCTGAGCGCGCGCCCGTGTCCTGGCGCACCGGGGTCGTCATGCCAAGCCTCGATTGAAATCAAGGCGCTAGAGCAGGATCGCTCCGGATTCAATCACCCTGATCCCACGCCAACGTATCGGCCGCAGCGTGAATCCTGCTCTGCTCTAAAGTTTGGAGCGAGGCGAAAGCGAAGTGCTTTCACCTGAAACGATCTCGCTCCATGGGCTAGGCCCGGATCGTGGCAATTTTCCGGTGAGGCGACGGCGCCATCTTTCGAGGCGCTAGCCGCCGGCCTCAGCCGTCCGAATGGTCGGCGGCCAGCCAGAACGGCACCGCCTCGTTGGCCGGCACGCCGCGCCCCATCGCCTCGACGGCGCGCACCATGCGGCCGTTGCGCGCAAGCGCCCGGTCGGCGAGGCGGACCATCAGCCGGTTGGGATAGGCCGTCGGCGAGGCCTGGCGCAGGCGGCGCGCGATCAGCTGCTCGGCGGCATCCGGGTTGATGGCGCACAGCATCGTGAAGGCGGCGGCGGTCGAGCGGCTGATGCCGGCCCAGCAGTGCACCACGATCGGTCCGCTCCCGCCCCAGTCGAGCGCCAGGTCGATCAGCGCGTCGATGTGCTCCTCGTTGGGGGCGACGCAGCCGTCGAGCGGCTCGGCGATGTCGTGGATATGCAGACGCAGGTGATCGGCAGGCTTGATCAGCCGGGGCGTCTCGACCAGCACTTCGTCCTGCAGCAGCGTGAGCAGGCGCAAGGCGCGGGAGCGGGCCACCACATCGGGCACGGCGTGCAAAGGACAGACGTGGACGCTCCCCGTCCTACGGGTGCCCACCTTGTGGCCGTCGCTGCTGCTCTTGATCATGGTCCCTCGTGTAACCGCAATGCGCGTGCGCTGTGGCGCCAATTGGGCGGGGTAGCTTCCTACTCTCATTCCCCTACAAGTTCGTGAAAGCGGGCCAGGAATTCCGACTGCGCCGCGGCGACCGGCACGGGGTCGAGCGCCTCCAGCCGGCCGCGCAGTTGCGGCGGCACTCCGCGCGGCACCCCGAAATAGCGGTTCGCCTCGCCTTCCGTGAAGCCCGCGAGCTGGGTTGCCTCGTAGTAGGCGGCGACGCGGTCGGCGGCCTTGATCGCCCCGGTGATCCGCTCCGGCAACGTCGGGGGCAGGCCGAAGCGCCGATAGATGGCCTCGAGCAGCCGCGTCTCGAACGCCTTGTAGTCGAGGCCGACGGCCGCCTTGAAGGGACTGATGAGGTCGCCGATCACGTACTCCGGCGCATCGTGCAGAAGGGCCGCAAGCTGCCAGCGCCGCGTCAGGTCGGGCTGCATGGCGGTGGCGATCTCCTCCACCAGCAGTGCATGCTGGGCGACCGAGAAGGCGTGCTCGCCCACCGTCTGGCCGTTCCAGCGCGCCACGCGGGCAAGGCCCTGAGCAATGTCGTCGATCTCGATGTCGCTGGCGGAGGGGGCGAGGAGGTCGAGGCGTCGGCCCGACAGCATGCGCTGCCAGGCGCGCGGCTGCTTGCTGGCGCCGTCGCCGCCCCTGTTGTCCCGGTCCGTCATGCGCCTGTGCGCGCCATGGGCGCCTCGAACAGCTGCTGCAGCCTGGCGCAGGGACCGTGGCGGTGGCAAGTGACGAGGTGATCGTTGACCATGCCGGTCGACTGCATGAAGGCGTAGATGGTGGTGGGGCCGACGAAGCGAAAGCCCTCGGCCTTGAGGGCCTTGGAGATGGTCTTGGAGGTCGCGGTCTCGGCCGGCACGGTCTTGAACGTGCGGTGTCGGTTGATCTGCGGGCGGCCGTCGAGGAAGCCCCACAGGAAGGCTGCGAGGCGCGTGTGCTTCTGCAGGCGCAGCAGCGCCTGGGCGTTCTCGATCGTCGCCTCGATCTTGAGACGGTTGCGCACGATGCTCGCGTCGGCCATCAGCCGGGCGACGTCGGCGGCGCCATAGCGCGCGATGCGGCGGGCATCGAAGCCGTGAAAGGCGCGGCGGAAGTTGTCGCGCTTTCTGAGGATGGTGAGCCACGACAGCCCGGCCTGGAAGCCCTCGAGCACGATCTTCTCGAACAATTGCGTATCGTCGGTTCTCGGCACGCCCCATTCCTCGTCGTGGTAGCGCGCGTACTCCGGGTCGGCGATGCCGACCCAGGGACAGCGCACGAGCCCGCGCGGATCGGGGCTCATGGCGCGTCCGCCGGCAGGGCCGGCGCGAGTTCGAACTGTGCCCACTCGGGCTTGCGCATGCGCACAGGTACGCCGCCGGCGGTGAGGACCTCGCCTTTGGCGGTGGCCTCCGCGGCCCGGTCGAGGCGAAGGAAGCCAAGCGCGTGCGTGCCGGCGGCCGAGCCGATCCGACCGATCACCGCCGCGGCGCCGACCATGATATCGGCGCCCGATGTCAGCGGGGCCTCGCCGTCGACGGGGACGACGCGCTTGCGCACGTGCGCACGGTGCTGCATGCGGCTCACAACCTCCTGGCCGACGAAGCAGCCCTTGTCGAAGGAGACGCCGTGGAGGTCATCCATGTCGGCCTCGTGCGGAAACGCGTCGCCGAACGCGTAGTCCTTGCCGCCCTCGGGCACGCCGAGGGTGATGCGGTGCGCGTGGTAGTCGTCCGACGCCCCCAGCGAATGTGATGAAACCATTCGAGCAAGCTGAGGACGTAGTCGCGTGGGGACAATCCATCGGCTTCCCAATTCCCACAGTCGCGGGTCGCGGAATGATACTGAGTCAAGGAAGCCTAGATCGGTGACCTGCAAGTCCTCCTCGGGCGACTGAGCTTCCAACATCCAAGGTTCTTCAAGCGAATCGGCGCCCCATGCTGCCCAAGCGTCCCATTGGTCAGACACATCGGCGATCTCGACTTTGGCGCGCAGCTTGTACATGGCGAGACGCTTGGCGAGCTCCGCTGTCTTGTCCTTTGCAGCCTCCAGGAGGTAGCCGCCGGGGGCCTTCGCCACGAAGAACTCGAACAGGATCTTGCCCTGGGGCGTCAGCAGCGCGGTATGGATGGCGGGCTGGCGCGCGAGCAGGCCCATGTCGCTGGTGATGATGCCCTGCAGCAGTTTCTCGGCGTCCTCACCGGCGACGCGAACCACGCCACGATCGGAAAGCAGCGCTACCCTTGCCGGCGTCATGGTCGTGCGGCTCCCAGTCTCGGCCCCAGGCGATTCTGCTGTATACCACTCCGGTCAACAGGTAGGCGCGCGGTATCGCCGAGGCAAGCCAGAGCATGGCAGCTACGTTCGATCTGATCGTCAAGGGCGCAACCGTCGTCAATCACGACGGCGCCGGCGCGCGCGATGTCGGCAACGGCGGCTCACCCTCGAGCGCTTCGTCGATCTGACCAGCGCCGGCCCGCAGCGCCTGTTCGGCATCCGCGGCAAGGGCCGCATCGCGGTGGGCTGGGACGCGGACATGACCATCGTCGACCTGAAGCGGCGCCGCACCATCGGCAACGACTGGATCAAGTCGCGCTGCGGTTGGACGCCCTATGACGGCGTGACCGTGCAGGGCTGGCCGGTCGGCACCCTCATCCGGGGCCGTCGCGTGATGTGGGAGGACGAGATCCTCGGCTCCGCCGGCGGCGAGCCCGTGCGGTTCTACGACGCGTGACCGTCCCTGTCGGCGGTCCGGCATCGCGCTCGGCGGCCCGCTCGCGCGCTCCGCCATCGACAGGGTGGCCCCTACGACTGCCGTGCGCCCTTGTTGACCACGGGCTTGGGCGGTGCGACCTGCTCGGCGACGACCCGTTCCAGCTCGGGCGGCAGGCGATGCACCACGGTCACGCTGGTGCCGATCTCCACGCGCGTTGCCAGATCGACGACGTGGCCGTTGAGCATGCGGAAGCAGCCCGACGACGCGGCGCGACCAATCGATTTCGGATCGTTGGTGCCATGGATGCGGTAGAGGCTGTTGCCGAGATAGAGCGACAGGGCGCCGAGCGGGTTCTTGATGCCGCCGGTCATCTTCTCGGGCAGGCGCGGGTCGCGGTCGCGCATTTCCTCGGGCGGATGCCAATCCGGCCACTCGGCCTTGCGGCTGATCTTCTCCGTGCCGGTCCACACGAACCCCTCGCGCCCCACCGAGATCGGGTAGTGCAACGCCTGCGTCTCCGACGTGACCAGGAACAGCTGACGCCCCTTGGTGTCGATGACGACGCTGCCGACGGGATAGGTGCTGGGAAACGCGATCGTGCGCGGCTCGAGCCGATCGATGGAGGGCCGCTCGCCGCCCGATTGCAGCCTCGGCCCGTACGACCGCGGGCGGTCATAGGGATCGCCCCAACCCCAGGGCGCGAAGAAGCCGTACTGCGGCGGCTGGCGATAGTACGCCGGCGGCTGGCGGTAGTACGCCGGCGGCTGGCGGTAGTAGTAGGAGTTGCCGCGGTTGTAGGGCGGCCCCCAAGGCTGCGCGGCGGCAAGGTCGGCCGCCGCCACTACCATCACCGAAGCTGCCAGTGCTGTGCGCCACATGGTCCGGCTGATCCCTCTGATATCTATTGGTCTACGACCGAAAGACTACGCCAACAAGGTTACTGCGACCTTGAGCCGTAGGGTAGGCCAAGGGTTCCTTGCTTGTAGCGCTCACGGGCCCTTGCGCAAGGAGTGCCAGGTGCCGTCGGCGCCAATGGCAATGCGCCAGTGGGTGTAGGTGCCCGACGCCCTCATTGCCTTCGCGGCGGGCGCCGCGACGAGACGCAGCAGCTCGACCTCCTGGGCCGGGGTCAGCGTCGCCAGCGGGATTTCGGCGAAATAGGGCCATACGTAGATCCGGTTGTTCTCGAGGTCGCGGCCGAGCGGCAGCGCCACATAGCCCGCCTCCAGCACCCCGCCCAGCGCCGCCAGGATCTCCCGGCCCTCGCCGTCGCCCGAAATGCGCTTCCAATACGCGATCGGGTCGCCGGCTGGATCAGCCCCGAGGTCGGGCCCGAGGTCGGGCCCGAGGTCGGGCTTGAGCTCGTTGAGCTCGTAGGCATGCCGCAACTCCTCGATGCGACCCGAGCGGACCGCGCTCAGGATGGCCTCGCGCATGTCCTTGACCGGAGCCGGCAGCGCGCCCTCGCCGTAGGCGATCTCTGGCCCGGGCCGCGACTGCAGTTTTTTTGGGTTGCCGGGTTTGGCCTTGGCGGTCTGCGCCACGGCTGGGGCGGCCGGGCCTGGCCAATGGACAAGCAAGCCCGGCGCCAGTAGGAATAGCCCCACAACGCGCGACACTGTCCGTACGCCCTGCCTCATCAGGAGGTTTCCCTTGCTACCGAGCCGTATGCCTGTTGGCTGCGCGCCCGCGGGCGATGCTTGTCTGCCGGACGTGCGTCTCGATGCGCCGCCCCGGCCCGGTGACCGAGCCCGGCGCGGGGAGCGGTGACCGTCCGGATCCACCGCCCGTGTCCTATATCCCCAATCCCTTCATCATACCGGTCGGCGTGCTCATGGGCGTGCTGCTGGCGATGCCGTTCGGCCCGGTCAATCTGCTCGGCATCCAGCGCGCTGTCGAGCGCGGCTTTTTCGGTGGCATGGCGGCCGGCCTCGGCATCATGGCGGGCGACGGGCTGATCGCGCTCGGTGCGGCGCTGGGCGTCAATGCCATTTCCGGTGCCATCCGGGAGTACCGCACCGCCATCCAGATCCTCGGCGGCCTGGTCCTGTTCGGCGCCGGCTGCAAGCTCTACCTGACGCAGCCGATGTTCGCCACCGAGACCCAGGCCGAAAAGGCCTCGTTGTGGGACTACGTCTGGGACATTCCGCAGATGTTCTTCCTCACCATCACCAACCCCGGCGCGGTGCTCGGACTGATCGCCATTTTCGGCGGCGTCAGCTCGTTCGTGGAGGTGGAGTCCTACATCGATGCGTTCACGATGGTGGCGGCCATCATGGGCGGCAGCTTCGTCTATTGGTTCGCCGTGTCGCAGTTCATCGCCACCATCCGCCACCGCCTGGACGTGGTGCGCCTCGGGCAAATCAACCGCATCGCCGGGCTCGTACTGATCGGCTTCGGTTGTGTGCTGATCGGCGAGATGGTGATCAAGCGGCTGCGCTTCTGGTGAAGCGCGCGGGAGCGATCGCGGCTGATGCTGGGCGCTACTGGCGCGTGCGATAGAGCGTGAACTCGCCCTTCTGCACGCGGGGGACGAGGCCATTGACGAGGGTGATCACGGACTCCTCGCCGAAGGAGGCCACGAGGTCGGTCAGCGCCGTGTAGAGCGCGGCATAGGCCATCAGCTCGCGCGCAATGCCGCTCTCGGTCCCCTCCTCCCAGGCTTCGAGAATGAAGCCGAGCGCCTTCATGCGGGCGTCCTCGCCTTCGGCTGGTCCGAATGCCTGCATGCACCGCCTCCCGATCCCCCGAACGCATTGGCGACGCAGCGGTCGACAATTTCGCCGCACGCGGCAGCAGCGCCGGAGTCCCTAGCATGGGCCGCGGTGATCGGTATCTTCTACAACAGTTAACGGTTAATGGTGCGCGAGGGGAACGCTGCCCACGCAAGCGGCAGCTAGGGAATGGATTTTGTCAGCGTGTCGGCGATCTCGCTTCCCTCCGTGAGGAAACGATTGATCGCCGTCTGCGCCGAGGGCGTACAGCTGTTGTACGTGCGGCTGTAGCTGCGATAGCCGTTGTTGAAGCTGCGGGTCAGCTTGGCGCGGCGCAGCGCCGAGGAGCCCTCGGCGTCCATCAACTCCTTCATCCGCTCACGCCACAACTGCCCGTCGCTGGCGCCGCACAGCTCGCGCAGGTAGTGCACCGCGCCCAGGATCTCGGAGAGGCGAAGCAGGCGCTCGTCGTAGGGCTTGGAGTCGGATCCCACCGGGCCTTGCGCCGCAGCCGCGCAGGCCGTCGCCGCGGCGATCAGGAGGGCGCCGCACAGACGCGGCCAGGGCGGCGATGCGATTCGCATGGCGCGCATTTTAGGCAGGGCGACGCCCGGAGCAAGGCTGCCGCGGCCCCGGCGCGGCGCACCGCTGGCCCTCATGCGGGGCCCGGCGCAGGCGGCGCCTGCAGCGTGGCCCAGGCGCGTTGCACGAACACCAGGGCCTGGTCGGTGAGCCGATAGGCGCCGGCCTCGGCGATGGCCACAAAGCGCGCCTGCGCCGCGTCGCCGGCGGCGGCCGGCTCGCCCGCCAGCCAGCGGCCATAGAACACCACGATCAGGTAGTGCGCGGCCAGTGCGCCAGCGTGATCGTGGCTCAACACCTCGTGGAGGTCGACGAGGCCCAGCAGCTCGGCCTCGACGCCTGTCTCCTCGCGCACCTCGCGCAGCGCCGCCGCGCGCGCCCGCTCGCCGGGCTCGATATGTCCGCCGGGCAGGCTCCAGAACCCCTCGAGCGCGCCCTGTCCGCGCTCGACCAGCAGCACTGCGTCGCCGCGGAAGATCGCAGCACTGGCCGCGCAGCGCGGCCAGCCGGGCGCCGCGCGCGCAAGGTCCTGCTGTCCCGGTCCGCTCATGCGCGCATGCTTGGGGCCTCGCGCCCGTCCCCGCAAGGGTTTATTGTCGAGGGCGACATTTGGCCGAAGGCTTTGCGATGACGGCGCGGCCGTCCGGCGTCCGGCACGGCGCGGGGCTCACTGCCGACGCTTGGGGAGTGGATGCATGGCATACAAAGGCGACGATCTGAACCTGCAATTGCCGGGAGCCGGCGGCCCAGTCCACCAGGACGGGGAGCCGCCGGTCGCGGTCGACGAGACGGTGCTCGCGTGCTGCAACAGCGCCTTCGATGCCGCGGTCTTCCAGGGCTCCGGCGAGGTGCGCCCCGGGCATCTGCTCTACGCCCTGACGCGCGTGCCGGCCGCTGCCGCGCTGCTGGCCGAGATCGGCATCGATGCCGCCCAGCTCAGGCGCGAGACCGCCGCCGCCATTGCCGCCGAGATCCCCGCCGGGCCGATCGATGAGCAGCACGCGCCGCGCGCCACCGCCAGCTTCGCGCAGATAGTCGAGACTGCCGCCGAGCTCGCCACCCGCCGGCGTGCGCCGACGTCCGTCGAAGATCTGGTCAGGTCGCTCCTCGACGGCGGGGCAGCGTCGCCGACCGCGGCCCTTCTCATGCGCGCGGCCGCCGATCCGCAGGCGCTCGAGGGCTGGCGGGACGCCCCGCTCCGAGCCGATGCGCAAGCCGTGCCGGCGGCCGGCACGGCCCAAGTCGCCAGCGTCGTCAACCACGCCCTCATGCAGCGCCTCGACACGTTCGAGGCGGCTTTTGCCGCGCTTCGCGCCGAGGTAGCGGCCGATCGCAAGGCCCTCGCCGACCTGCTGCGCAGCGTGCAGGGCGAGTTCAACAACCTGCGCAGCGCCACCGAGCACCCTATCGCGGCCGACCAGCTGCGCGGCCTCGATGCGGTGCTTGGCGCCAAGCACGAGGCCCTCGATTCCAGGCTCGAGGCCCTCGGCGGGGCGGTGGCGGCGCTGAGCGAGCAGCTGGCCGGCGAGAACCCCGAGCAGGTGCGGGCGCGCGCCGAGGCGTTCGAGGGGCGCATCGCGGCGCAGGCGCGCGGCGCGGCCGATGCGCTGTCGGGTGCGCTCACGGATCGTCTCGACCAGGCCGACGCGAGCTTGCAGGGCTTGCGCGAGGAGATCGAGCGGCACGGCAGCTCGGTCAACGAGCGCCAGATCGCGCTCGAGGCCTCGGTGCGGGCACAGCTGCAGGGCGCCGAGGACGCCCGCAAGGGTATCGAGCGCGGCCTCGCCGAGATCTACGAGGCGCTGGTCAAGCTCGGCACCAACCAGCAGACGCTGGGCGAGAACCTGTCCACCTGGCGCCTCGAGAACAGCGGCGACATCGGCATCATCTCCAACCGCCTGCAGCAGCTGGAGCAGACGGCGATGGGCATGCTGAGCCATCTCAATGGTGAGCTGCAGACGCTACGGCAAGAGACCATCGAGGACGGCGGTCCTCTCGACAACGGCTTCAAGCGCTGGCTCTACGGCACCCGCAACGTCTTCGCCGGGCGCGAGGAGCCGGCGCGCCAAAGCATCGCCCCGCCGCGCAAGGGCGAGGCGTCCTGAATTGGCACGGCGTGCTGGCCTCGGACTTGCGAGCGGCAACCCACTCAATCCCGCTTGTCCGAGGCCCCCTCAGCCGTGCCGGCACCGAAGATGGCATCGCCTGCCCGAGAGGGCCTGACCCGGCCGGCTCGTGTCGCCGTGCTGGTGGCCGGCGGGCCGTTGGCGCACATGCTGCTCAATGGGCTCCACGACCATTTCGGCACGATTGCCGTCCTCAAGGAGGAGCCGGAGGGCAAGCTTGCCATCGTGCGCCGCCGCGCCCGACTGATCGGCTGGCGCGAGGCGGCGGGCCAGGCGGCCTTCGGCCTCGTGCAGAAGCTGATCGCCCACCGCAGTGCCGCGCGGCTTGCCGCCATCTGCGACCAGCACGACCTCGACCCGCATCTCGATCCGGCGATTGCCTGGCGCGAGGTGGGATCGGTGAACTCTGAGGCCTGCCGGGTGGCGCTGCGCGAGCTCGAGCCCGATGTGGTCGTCGTCTACGGCGCGCGCATCATCAAGCCCGAGACGCTCGCCTGCGTGCGCGCACCCTTCATCAACTATCACGCCGGCATCAACCCCAAGTACCGCGGCCAGAACGGCGCTTACTGGGCGCTGAGCAACGCCGATGCGGCGCATGCCGGCGTCACCGTGCATCTCGTCGACGAGGGCGTCGATACCGGCGACGTGCTCTATCAGGCGCGGGCGGAGATGGCGCGCGACGACAATATCGCCACCTATCAGCACCGGCAGATGGCGGTGGCGCTGCCGCTGGTGATCCGCGCCGTCGAGGATGTGCTGGGCGATCGTCTGCGGCCGCACCGGGTGGAGCTGCCCTCGCGGCAGTGGTTCCACCCCACGCTCTGGGGCTATGTCAGGACCGGGGTGACGCAGGGCGTGTGGTGACAGCGCTCACCGGCGATCGCCGCGCTTGGCGGGATCGATCCATTTCTCGAGCGGCACGCTGGAGCCCGCCGCGTAGCCGATGCCGGCGTAGAACCCGAGCACCGCTTCGTTGCCCTTGCGCACGAGCAGGTTCACCTTCCAGACGCCGCGCGCGTTCAGCCAGGCTTCGGCGGCGTCCACGATGGCGTGACCAAGTCCCGCGCCGCGCCGCGCCGGGTCGACGCTGACGTAATACATGGTGCCGCGGTGGCCGTCGTGCCCGACCATGGCGCTCGCCACGACGCGCCTGCCGGCGAGCGCGACCAGCACGTCCGAGTTGGGCTGGCCGCGTGCGAAGGCCAGGTCCTGCGCGGGGTCGTTCCAGGGCCTGGTGAGCCCGCACGCCTGCCACAACGCGATGACGGCGGCCTCCTCGCCGTCGGCGATCGGGCGGATGGTGAGCTCATTGCTTGTCATGCGGGCCCATCGGTTGCGCTGATCCAATGCTGCGGCAGCATGATTTTAGCGAAAGACAAGAGCAGACGGGCAGCGTAGATAAGGAGCATGGGAGTGTGAATTCGCAAGTCGCATATGGCAAATGGGAGAATGCGACATGTCGACGGAACCCGAGCCTGTGAACCAGGGCCAGCCGAGCTGGCGGCGGACGCCCGATCAGGTGCTGGGGCCGTTCTATCCCCTGACCAAGCCTGTCGACCGCGGCGGCGACCTGACGCGGATCCCGGGCAAGCCGGGCCGCGCCCAGGGACAGATCATCCATCTGATGGGCCGCGTGTTCGACATGAAAGGCGAGCCGGTGGCGGGCGCGCGGGTCGAGATCTGGCAGGCCAACACCCACGGGCGCTACGTGCACGAGAGCGACCCCAACCCGGCGCCGCTCGACCCCAATTTCGAGGGCTTCGGCATGCAGGTCACCGACCGGGAAGGCCGCTACCGGTTCAAGACCATCAAGCCATACGGCTATCCGACGCCCTACGAAGGCTGGCAGCGGCCGCCGCACATCCATTTCGATGTCACCGGCGCGGTCGACAAGCTCGTGACGCAGATGTACTTCGAGGGCGATCCGCTCAACGCCAAGGACCGCCTGCTGCAGAGCTCGTGGGCGCAGGAGCCCCTCATCGCCAGGCTGCTGCCGCCGACGCGCGACGTCGAGCCCGAGTCGCTGCTTGCCGTGTGGGACATCGTCATCCCGCGCGGCTGACCATCGCTCCGCGATGCGGGATCCACGCGACTATGGCGGTGACGCCCCGGCTGTGCGGGCATGGCGCGCTACAGCACCTTCCCCGGGTTGAGGATGCCCTTGGGGTCGAGCGCGGCTTTGATGCTGCGCATCAGGTCCATCTCGACGCCGCTCTTCACGCGCGCCAGCTCGGTGCGCTTCATCCGGCCGATGCCGTGCTCCGCCGAGATCGAGCCGCCCATCTCCACCACTATGTCGTGCACGGCTGCTGACATCGTGTCCCAGAGCGCGAGGAACGCCTGCTTGTCCATGCCGGGCGGCTGGGCGACGTTGTAGTGCACGCTGCCATCGCCGAAATGCGCCAGCGGCACAGGGCGCGCGCCTGGGCACAGTCGCTCAACGGCAGCGTTGGCGCGGGCGATGAAGTCGGCCACTTGCGCCACCGGCACCGACACGTCGTGCTTGATGTTGCCGCCCTCGGGCTTCTGCGCCGGTGAATAAGACTCGCGCAGGCGCCAGAAGTCGCGCGCCTGGGCGAGCGAGCCCGCGATCGATGCGTCCGCAATGAGCCCCCGGTCGCTGGCGGCCGTAAGCGCCTCGGTCAGCAGCCGCTCGGCCGTCCCATCCGCCTTGAGCCCGGAGGTCTCCATCAGCACGTACCAGGGGTGCCTGGCAGCAAAGGGATCGCGCGTGCCCGCAATGTGCTTCAAGACGAGGTCGAGGACGATGCCGGCCATGACCTCGAAGGCGGTGAGGCTGTGGCCGGTGCCCTCCTGCGCCAGCGCGAACACGGGGAGCGCCGAGACGATATCGGGCAGCGCCACGAAGGCGGTGGCCCTCTCGGCCGGCTTGGGAAAAAGCTTGAGCACGGCCGCGGTGATGACCCCCAGCGTCCCCTCCGAGCCGATGAACAGATCCTTGAGGTCGTAGCCGGTGTTGTCTTTCTTCAGGCCCTTGAGCCCGTCCCAAATGCGGCCATCGGCCAACACCACCTCGAGGCCGAGGGTGAGCTGGCGCGCGTTGCCGTATGCCAGCACACCGACGCCGCCGGCGTTGATCCCAAGATTGCCGCCGATCTGGCAGGTGCCCTCCGACGGCAGGCTGAGCGGGAACAGCCGATCGACCCTGTCGGCTTCGGCCTGGGCCTCGGCGAGCGTCAGGCCGGCCTCCACCGTCATGGTGTAACCGGCCGGGTCGACGGCGCGCACGCGCTTCAGCCGGCCGACCGACAGCAAGATCTCGCCCCGCATCGGGATCTGCCCGCCGACGAGGCCGGTATTGCCGGCCTGCGGCACCACGGGGATGCGATGCGCGTACGCCAGCGCCATGATCTGCGCCACCTCCTGCGTCGTGCCGGGCCGCAGGACGACGGGCGTCTGCCCCGCGTAGAGGTCGCGCCACTCGCGCAGGTAGGGGAGCTGTTGGTCGGCATCGGTGAGCGCGTGCTCCGGCCCGACGATGGCGCGCAGGCGCTCGATGAGATCTGGCGTGACGCGGGGCGGGCTGGGACTATCGTTCATGCCGCCCTCGCCGCCCGCAGCAGACGATCGTTGATGGCCTCGCCCAGGCCTTCCTCCGGGATCGGCATGACGGCGATGGCCGTGGCGCCCGCTCTGTCGAGCGCGCGCAGGGCCGAAAACAGGTTGGCGGCGGCTTCGGTGAGATCGCCCGCGGCGCTGAGGTTGATCGTCGGGCCCGCATGTCGCGGGACGTTGCCACCAAACGCCAGCAGCGCCTCGCCGCTGCCCGCCTCGCTGGCCTCGAGCCGCAGCCTGGTTGCCGGCGCGTAGTGCCGCACCAGCATGCCGGGCGAGGCCGGCTTGTCGGGGTCGCCCTGCGCCACCACCACCGGATGCCCCAGCACGCGGGCGATGTCTTCGCGCGCTACCGCTCCGAGGCGCAGGACCACCGCCTGCTCACCCGTCACATCGACGACGGTCGATTCGAGGCCGAGCGATGACGGCCCGCCGTCGAGGATCATGGCCACGTGCTCGCTAAGGTCGGCGGCGACGTGAGCAGCCGTCGTCGGGCTGACGTGGCCCGAGCGGTTGGCGCTGGGCGCGGCGATCGGCCGTCCCACCGCGCGCAGCAACGCCTGGGCCACTGGGTGGCTCGGCACCCGTACGGCGATAGTGTCGAGGCCGGCTGTGGTCAGGTCGGCGATGCCGCAGTCGGGGCGCTTCGCCATCACCAGCGTCAGCGGCCCGGGCCAGAGCGCTTCGGCCAATCGCTGCCCGAACGGCGGAGGCTGCCCCAGCTCGGCCACGCGCTCGCGATCGGGCACGTGCACGATCAGCGGGTTGAAGCGCGGCCGGCCCTTGGCCGCAAAGATGGCCGCCACCGCCCGCCCGTTGGTGGCATCCGCGCCGAGCCCATAGACCGTCTCGGTCGGAAATGCGACCAGCGCGCCGGCCCGCAGGGCTTTGGCGGCGGCGTCGATGCTCCCGGACGTGACAGCAACCATCGTCATCGTGCGTTTTGTTTTCCACGGTCGCGGCCCCGCGAAGGCCGACACCCTTCCCGAGTGGCGCTCTTTCGGCCTAATCTGCCGTTAACGTCAAGGGCGGAAACGGCGCGAGGCTTGCCATGACCTACCAGGCTCCAGTAGACGACATCCTGCAGGCGCTCAAGACCGCCGCGGGCCTCGACGACCTTCTGGGGCAGGGCGTGCTCGGGGGCATGGACGAGGACACCATCCGCGCCGTGCTCGAGGAAGCCGGCAAGTTCGGCTCGGAGGTGCTCGATCCCCTGAGCACACCCGGCGACCGCGCTGGCTCCAAGCTGGTCGACGGCAAGGTCGTGACGCCGCCTGGCTGGAAGGAAGCCTACCAGCAATTTGCCGCTGGCGGCTGGGGCGCGCTGTCGGCACCCGAGGAGTGGGGCGGGCAGAACCTGCCGCAGATCGTGGCCACCGCCGCAGGCGAGATCTGGAACTCCGCCAACCTCGCGTTCGGGCTGTGCCCGCTGCTCACGCACGGCGCCATCGATGCCATCGAGGCGCAGGGCTCCGACGAGCTCAAGGCCCGCTACCTGCCCAGGATGGTGTCGGGCGAGTGGACCGGCACCATGAACCTGACCGAGGCGCACGCGGGCTCGGACCTCGGCCAGCTCAGGACGCGGGCCGTCAAGCAGGTCGACGGCAGCTATCGCATTTTCGGCACCAAGATCTTCATCACTTACGGCGACCACGAGATGACCGACAACATCATCCATCTCGTGCTCGGGCGCCTGCCCGACGCGCCGCCTGGCACGCGCGGCATCTCGCTGTTCCTGGTGCCGAAGGTTCTCGTCAGCAAGGACGGCTCGCTCGGTGCGAGGAACGACGTCGTCTGCGCCAGCCTCGAGCACAAGCTCGGCATCCATGCCAGCCCCACCTGCGTGATGAAGTTCGGCGAGGGCGGCGACGGCGCCGTCGGCTACCTGGTCGGCCAGGAGAACCGCGGCCTCAACGTTATGTTCATCATGATGAACGCCGCGCGCCTGGCGGTCGGCACGCAGGGCGTGTCGGTGGCCGAGCGGGCCACCCAGCGCGCGATCGCCTTTGCCAAGGAGCGCCGGCAGGGCCGCTCGGCCACGGCCAAGGGCGAAGACATGGCCCCTATCATCGAGCACGCCGACATCCGCCGCAGCCTGCTTACCATGAAATCCTTGACCCAGGCCGCGCGCGCCATCTGCCTCGTCACGGCCAAGGAAACCGACGTGGCGCGCCGCGCCAAGACCCCGGCCGAGCGGGCGGCGGCGGCCAACCGCGTGGCGCTGCTCACGCCCGTGGCCAAGGCCTTCTCCACCGACATCGGCTGCGAGGTTGCCTCCATCGGCGTGCAGGTGCATGGCGGCATGGGCTTCATCGAGGAAACGGGCGCGGCCCAGATCTACCGCGATGCGCGCATCCTGCCGATCTACGAGGGCACCAACGGCATCCAGGCCATCGACCTCGTCATGCGCAAGCTGCCGCTGGAGGGCGGCAAGGTGGTCGAGGCCTACATCGGCGAGCTGAGCGCGACGGCCGAGCAGGTGCGCCGCTCCAACCGGCCCGAGTTCGGGCGCATGGGCGAGCGGCTTGGCGACGCGGTGGCAGCGCTGGCCGAGGCGACTCGCTGGATGGGCGGCGCGCTCGGCAAGAACCCTGACGCGGCGCTGGCGGGCGCGGCGCCCTATCTGCGGCTGTTCGGTCTCGCCGCCGGCGGCATCTATCTGGCCAAGGGCGCGCTGGCCGCGGCCCGCGACGGCGGCGGCAACGGTGCGCAGCCGATCGTGCTCGCCCGCTTCTTTGCCGAGAACCTCGCCACCGCCGGCCCGGGCCTGAAGGAGACCGTCATCGCCGGCGCCGACGCCGCGCTCGCTCCGCCCGAGGCGCTGTCAGCGTAACGTGGCAGTGAATTGGAGAGACGCATGACGCTCGATGCCGCAGCCGCGCGTACGCTTGCCAGTTGGCATGAGATGGTCGCAGCCGGCGATCTGAGCCGCGTGGCGACGCTGTGCGCGCCCGAGGCCGTGTTCCGCTCGCCCGTCGCGTTCACGCCCTATCGGAGAGCGGATCTGGTCGCCGCGTTCCTGCAGCAGGCGGTCCAGGCCCTCGAGGAGTTCCGCTATCACCGCAGCTTCGTCGACGGCGAGCGCAGCGTCGTGCTCGAGTTCAGCGCCAAGGTCGGCGACAAGGAGCTGAAGGGCATCGACATGATCCGCTTCGACGAGGCCGGCCGCATCGAGGAGTTCGAGGTAATGGTCCGCCCGGCCAGCGGCCTGCAGGCGTTAGGCGCCGAGATGGCGCGCCGCATGGGGCCGATCCTCGCCAGGCTTGGACAGTGAACCGGGCCACGCGCGCTCCCACAGGACGAGATTGAGAAAAGAGGAAACGCCATGACCCAGGAGATCGAGATCAAGGTGCAGGACGGCGTGCAGGTGATCCGCATCTTGCGCGCCGACAAGAAGAACGCGCTCACCGGCCCCATGTACGATGCCATGTCGGCAGCGCTCGATGCCGCCGAGACGGGCGACGCCATTGCCGCCCACGTCTTCATCGGCTCAGGCGGCGTCTACACCGCCGGCAACGACATCAACGATTTCATGCGCCGGTCGCGCGACGGCTCGCAGGACGTGGCGCCCTCGCAGATGTTCATCCAGCGCCTGCCCAAGGTGACGCGACCCATGATCGCTGCGGTCGACGGCCTCGCCGTCGGCGTGGGCGTCACCATGCTGCTCCACTGCGACCTCGTGTATGCGACCCCCGCCGCAACCTTCCGCACCCCCTTCGTCGACCTGGGGCTCGTGCAGGAGGCGGGCTCGAGCGTGCTGGGGCCGGCGCGGCTCGGCTACGCGCGGGCCTTCGAGCTGTTCGTGTTGGGCGAGCTGTGGACGGCCGCTCGCGCCGCCGAGTCGGGCCTCGTCAACGCCGTGGTGCCGGCCGGTGAGCTCGAGGCCAAGGCGCTTGCGGCGGCGAGGCAGCTAGCGGCCAAGCCGCGTGCCGCGCTGCTGTCCGCCCGGCGCCTGCTGAAGGCCGACCCGGCGCTGATCGGCGAGGCCATTGCCAAGGAAGTGGCCGAATACAAAGTGCTAATGCGCAGCCCGGAGGCCAAGGAAGCCTTCACCGCCTTCCTGGAGAAGCGTAAGCCGGACTTCGCCAAGGCCCGCCGCGGCGAGCGCGCTTAGGGATAGAGCCGCTCCTTGTGCCACGCTGCCTCCGGGCTCGCGCGGCGGAAGATGACGCGCTCGTGCAGGCGGAACGGGCGGTCGTGCCAGAACTCGATCGCGAGCGGCGTGACGCGGAAGCCCGACCAGTGGGGCGGGCGCGGGATATCGCCGAGCGGATAGCGCGCCGTCACCACGGCCACCGCCTTCTCCAGCGCGAACTGGCTCTCCAGTGGGCGCGACTGCTCCGAGGCCCAGGCGCCGAGCCGGCTGCCGCGCGGACGGGAGGCGAAATAGGCGTCGGCCTCGGCATCGCTGACGACCGCGACGAGCCCGCGCACCCGCACCTGCCGGCGCAGCGACTTCCAGTGGAAGCACAAGGCGGTCTTGCCCGAGGCCAATAGCTCGCGGCCCTTGGCGCTCTCGAAGTTGGTGTAGAACACGAACCCGCGCCCCGGCGCGCCGGCGGCGTCGAGGCCCTTGAGCAGCGTCATGCGTACGTTGGGCAGGCCGTCGGCATCGACGCTCGCCAGCGCCATGGCGTTGGGGTCGTTGGGCTCGTGGGCCTGCGCATCGGCGAACCAGGCGGCGAACAGCTCGAAGGGCTCGCTGGCGGCGGCGAAGTCGCCGGCCTGCGGCCCGGTGTAGTAGTCGCCCTTCGGCGTGTCCGCCATGGATCCTCCCGTCTCCTGGCCCGTCTCCTGGCCCGTCTCCTGGCCCGTCTCCTGGAGGCGCCCGGAGGCGAAGCTCCAGCCTCGTTCACCCCACTTTAACTCCGCTCGCCGACACTCTTAAGCGAATGTTTCGCGTGCGTTCGAAACGGTGCTGTGAGTGGGTTGCTTATGCGTGTGCCTCCCGTTGCCTCGGGTGCCTCGGCCTGTGCCGTCGCGCTCCTCGCGTCGACCTTGCTGCTCGGACACCCGCGCGCCGAGGAGGTGAAGCCCGCGCCGCCGGGGCCCTGCACCACGCCTGAGGCCACCCTGCCGCCGCCGCGGCCCAAGTTTGCCGAGCTCACACCCTTCCTCGACGAGAACGACGAGATCGCCGCGCTGGAAGCCATCCGTGTGGCCCTGTCAGAGGTCGGTGACGGCGCCAGCTACGTCTGGCATCGCCAGCACGGGCGGCTGAGCGGGGTGGTGCAGCCCACGTCATCCTTCAAGGACCAGGCCGGTCGCATCTGCCGCCACATCCGTCTCGTGCTGACGACCGGGCACCAGACGGGGCGCATCGAGGGCATCGCCTGCCGGCTGGCGAACGGGCGCTGGCAGCTCGACGGCTGAGATGGCGTCCCCGCGGCGCCACAATCGCAAGCCCTTGTCCGCACCGGCAGCACCCGGACAGCGGGCAACACCGACATGCAACCCGCGCGCTGCGGCCGCAAAACGGCATGCAAGTCAGGCGCGTGGGGCTAAATTCTTGGCAAATATTCCATACATACCTATGTTAGCCTGCAGGCCGGGGCTCGGCGGGGGCCGGACCGGCGTCTGCTAACGCCTGGAACGGAGGCGGCATATACAAGCGTTCCAGGCCATGAAGGACTCCCGATGAATGCGAATTTCCGGAACTTGGCGATATGGGTCGTCATCGGCCTGTTGCTGATGGCGCTGTTCAACCTGTTCCAGAACCCGAGCCAGAGCCGGCGCGGCAACGAGATCAGCTATTCGGACTTCCTGTCGGGCGTCGACGCCGGCAACATCTCCGAAGTCGTCATTGCCAAGCACCGCATTTCCGGCTCCTACCGCGACAAGAGCACCACCTTCACTACCGTTGCGCCCGAGGACCCGGGCCTGGTCGAGCGCCTGAGCAAGAAGGGCATCAAGATCACCGCCCGGCCGCCCGAGGAGGATGTGCCTTCGATCCTGGGCGTGCTGGTCAACTGGTTCCCCATGCTGCTGCTGATCGGCGTGTGGGTGTTCTTCATGCGCCAGATGCAGTCGGGCGGCGGCCGCGCCATGGGCTTCGGCAAGTCGAAGGCCAAGCTGCTGACCGAGCGGCACGGCCGGGTGACGTTCGAGGACGTGGCGGGGGTGGATGAGGCCAAGTCCGACCTGCAGGAGATCGTCGAGTTCCTGCGCGACCCGCAGAAGTTCCAGCGGCTTGGCGGGCGCATCCCGCGCGGCTGCCTGCTGGTCGGCCCGCCCGGCACCGGCAAGACCCTGCTGGCCCGCGCCATTGCGGGTGAGGCCAATGTGCCGTTCTTCACCATCTCCGGCTCCGATTTCGTCGAGATGTTCGTGGGCGTCGGCGCTTCCCGCGTTCGCGACATGTTCGACCAGGCCAAGAAGAACGCGCCCTGCATCATCTTCATCGACGAGATCGACGCCGTCGGGCGCCATCGCGGCGCCGGCCTCGGCGGCGGTAACGACGAGCGCGAGCAGACGCTGAACCAGCTGCTGGTCGAGATGGACGGCTTCGAGGCCAACGAGGGCATCATCCTGATCGCCGCCACCAACCGGCCCGACGTACTCGACCCCGCGCTGCTGCGCCCGGGCCGCTTCGATCGCCAGATCATGGTGCCCAACCCGGATGTGGGGGGCCGCGAGAAGATCCTGCGCGTGCACATGCGCAAGGTGCCGCTGGCGCCCGACGTCGATCCCAAGGTCATTGCCCGCGGCACGCCGGGTTTCTCGGGCGCGGACTTGGCCAATCTGGTCAACGAGGCGGCGCTGCTGGCGGCGCGGCGCAACAAGCGCCTCGTCACCCAGCAGGAGTTCGAGGATTCCAAGGACAAGGTCATGATGGGCGCGGAGCGGCGCTCGATGATCATGACCGAGGACGAGAAGCTCGCTACCGCCTATCACGAGGCGGGCCACGCGCTCGTCAATATGCTGGTGCCGGGCAACGACCCGCTGCACAAGGTGACGATCATCCCGCGCGGGCGTGCGCTCGGCGTCACCATGAGCCTGCCCGAGCGCGACAAGCTCAGCTATTCCATGCAGTGGTGCCAGGCGCGCATTGCCACCATGTTCGGCGGCCGCGTGGCCGAGCAGCTGATCTATGGCGAGCACCACCTCAACACCGGCGCCTCCAGCGACATCATGCAGGCCACCGAGCTCGCCCGCCGCATGGTGACCGAGTGGGGTATGAGCGAGAAGCTGGGCCCGCTGCGCTACAACGAGAACCAGCAGGAGGTCTTCCTCGGCCACGCCATCACTCAGCGCCAGAACATGTCCGAGGACACGGCCAAGCTGATCGACGAGGAGATCCGCCGCGTCGTCACGAACGGCGAGAAGGCGGCGCGCGAGGTTCTGTTCGCCAACCGTGACAAGCTCGAGGCCATCACCCAGGCGCTGATGGAATTCGAGACCATCAGCGGGGATGAGGTGCACAGCGTGATGCGCGGCGACAAGATCGTGCGCACGTCCGACGACGAGGAGACAAGAGGGCCGGCCGGGCCTGCAGTTCCCGCCGCCGGCAAGATGCGCCCCTCGCGTCCGGGACCAGGGCCCGGCGGCCTCGAGCCGCAGCCCCAGACCTGAAACCAGAGGCGCCTCGCACGCGCCCCTGGCCGGCCTTCCGGCGGCGCTACCTCCGGTCGCCTTCCTATGGTCGTTTTTGCACCGCCTTATTGCCTGCGATGGCAATCTGCGCGTTGATTCGCGCGGAGGCTGATTCGTTGCCGGGGCTCTCGGGGGCTGCCGGCGCATAGGGCTGCGATGGGGCATATGAGCTTGGCGGGTTTGCTGTCCTGCCCCGGCATCGGCTGGGCAGCCGGTGGCAGCCATGCGAGCGAGGGAGCGGCGTGACCAGGACCCTGGGTCAAAGCGCCGGGCGGACCGCCGGGACGTCCAGCAAGCGGACGACCGCCACTGCCGGGCGCACGCTGCTTGCTCCGCAGTGGCGCTTCGTCATCCCGGTCCTGAAGATCGGCGGCATCGCGGCTTTCGTCGTCCTGCTGGTGGTGGGCCTCCTCTACGTGCGGCTGCTGCACGGGCCGATTGCGCTGGGCTTCCTGGCGTCGCCGATCGAGCGGGCCATCCGGGAGGAGGCGGCTGGTCTCGGCGTGCGCATCGAGGGCGTCGCCGCGCGGCTGGGCGAGAAGGGCCAGCTCGAATTCGAGCTCACCAACCTGCGCGTCACCGACGCCGACGACGTGCTGCTGGCGGCGGCGCCGTCCGCGACCGTCTCGCTGAGCCGCCGGGCGCTGCTGGGTGGGCGCATCGCTCCAGAGAGCGTCAACCTGATCTCGCCGCGGCTCGTGCTCTACTACAACGAGAGCGGCACGCTCTCGCTCAAGTTCTCGTCCCAGGGCGATTCCGGCGAGGGCGAGCGGCCGGCGGCGGCCGCCCTGCGCGGCTCGGTCGAGCCGGCCCTGCCCGCCGCTCCAGCAGCAACTGGCGCCGAGGGTGCCATCGGCCGCATCGACCTCATCCAGGTGCTGTCGCAGGCCTCCGCCCGCGCCCGGCGGCGCGAGCACGCCGGCGCCTACCTGCGCGAGATCGGGCTCAGAGCAGCCACGGTCTTGATCGACAACGGCACCCGCAAGAGCATCTGGCGCGTGCCGGAGCTCGACGTCGATCTCGATCACCGCCGCAGCCGCAGCTCCATCGCCGGCCGCGCCAAGATCGACTCGCTGTCTGGCCCCTGGACCGTCAACTTCCGCACCTTCGAGCGTGAGGACGCCAAGGATCTGCAGCTGGCGGTATCGGTGCAGGGGCTGGTACCGCGGGGGCTGGCGCGCACGCTGCCGCAGCTGGCGGGCCTGGAAAGCCTCGACGTGCCGGTATGGGGCGATGCCCGGCTCGAGCTCTCCAACACGGGCGAAGTCCTGAGCGGCACCATCGACATCGACGCCGCGCCGGGCCAGGTGCTGCTGCCGTGGCTGTCGGCGACGCCGTTTCGCATCGACGGCGGCCATCTGGCGCTGTCCTACAGCCGGCAGGAGCGGCGCTTCGATGTGGCGCCGTCGGTCCTGCTATGGGGCGACAGCCGGCTGCAGTTCACGGGCAGTGTGGCGCACACGATGCAGGGCGCGGAAGGACCGGGCTGGGCGTTCGAGCTCAAATCGGCCGGCGGCTGGCTCGGCGCCGAGCCGCCGCTGTTGCAGCGGCTGATGATCGACGACTGGTCGGCGCGCGGCTTCCTGGCGCCGGAGGCGGGCCGGGTGGTGCTCAGCCAATTCCTGGTGCGCGCCGGCGGCGCCGAGGTGTCTGCCCAGGGTGACGTGACGGACATGGCGGGCGCCATGAAAGCCCAGCTCGATGGCCGCATCGGACCGATGCCGGCCGCGGTGTTCAAGTCGCTCTGGCCCTCGGCACTGGCCCCGCGCACGCGCGATTGGGTGGTCACGCGCCTTGCGCGCGGGTCGCTGCAGGGCGGATCGTTCCGCCTTGCGTCCGGCGCCGGCAGCGCCACCGCCGGCTGGGCCGCCACCAGCGGCCGCGAGCGCGGCTCGCTCACCCTGGAAGGGGCCAACCTCGCGTTCAATATCCTGGACGGCTGGCCCGCCCTGGAGGTGCCCCGCGCGCTGGTGCGCCTCGACGAGCAGACCTTCGAGCTGACGGCGCCCGATGCCTGGCTCGGGGTCCCCGACGGCCGCCGCTTAGCCCTGAGCCGCGGCACCTTCAGCATCGACATGAAGGAGCCGCTGCCGCGCACGGGCCACATCTCCTTCCGGGCCCAGGGACCAGTGGCATTGGCGGCGGAACTGTTGGACCGTGAGCCGCTGCGGGCGTTCCGCGACAGCGGGGTGGCGATCTCGGGCATCGAAGGCAAGGTCGACGGCCAGCTGACGCTCTCCATGCCGCTGGGCGAGGCGCTGCATCCGCGCGACGTCAGGGTCGAGGGCAAGGCGCGCATCAGCGACGGCCGCTTGCCGAAGGCGCTGGGGCCCTACGATGTGACGGGCGCCGGCATCACCGTCGAAATGACCGGGAGCGCGGCGGAAGCCAGGGGCGAGATGCTCGTCAACGGCGTGCCGGCCAAGATCGCCTGGCAACATGTGCACGCGGCCCCGCCGGAGAAGCAGCCGCCGGCCCGGTTCACGGCCCGCCTCGACAACGCAGACCGCACCCAGCTCGGGCTCGACATCAACGACCTGGTGCAGGGCGAGGTGGGAGTGGAGGTGACGGTGGCGCGCGACGCGCAGGGCGAGCGCCAAGTGCACCTGCGCGCCGACCTCAACAACGCCGAGATCCTTCTCGACAGCGTCGCCTGGCGCAAGCCGAAAGGCCGGCCGAGCGTGTTCCAGTTCGACGTCATCAAGGGCGGCACGCTGCACCCGATCGAGCTGCACAACGTCAAGCTGGTCGGCGACAGCGTGGCGATCGAGGGCTGGATGGGGATTGGCGCCGACAACAAGGTGCGCGAATTCCGCTTCCCCACCTTCTCGCTCAACGTCGTCACCAGCCTGGAAGCCTACGGCAAGATGCGCGCCGACGGCATTTGGGAGGTGGTGGCCAAGGGTCCTACCTACGACGGCCGCGACCTCTTTCGCTCTTTCTTCGACGTGGCCTACCAGGCCGATCCCAATTCCAAGGTGCGGCCGGGGCTAGACCTGCGCGCCGAGGTGGCCACCGTCGTGGGCTATTCCGACAGCGCGCTGCGCAACGTCAAGATGACGCTGCAGAAGCGCTCCAACAAGCTGGTGGCGCTCGACGTGCGCGGTGCGCTCGACGGCGGCAAGCCGTTTGCGGCCGTGCTCGAGCCCCAGTCCGGCCAGCCGCGCCGCCTGCGCGCGGAAGCCATCGACGCCGGCCAGCTCTTCAAGCTGGTCGGCTTCTATCCCAATGCCGTCGGCGGCATCATGAACCTCGAGGTCAACCTCGACGGCAAGGGCCCCGCCGACCGCACCGGTACCTTGTGGACGCGCAAATTCCGCGTCCTCGGCGACCCGATCATCAGCGAGGTGCTGCAGAACACCGATGACGGGCAGAGCACGCAGGGCGGCCGCCGCAAGATGCAGCGCCAGCAGTTCGATTTCGACCTCATGAAGGTGCCGTTCTCGGTGGGGCACGGCCAGTTCGTGATGCACGACGCCGTCATCAACGGCCCGCTCGAGGGCGCAACCCTGCGCGGCACCATCGACTTCAGAAGCCAGTACGTCGATCTCGGCGGGACCTACGTGGGCGGCGCCGGCATCATGCAGGCGCTGGCGCCGATACCGATCATCGGGCCGCTGGTGACCGGCCCGCGCGGCGAGGGCATCTTCGGCATCACCTATGCCATCAAGGGTCCGATGTCGAAGCCGCAGGTGGTCGTCAACCCGCTGTCGCTGCTCACGCCCGGCATCTTCCGCGAGATCTTCCAGATGACGCCCGACGACCCGCGCGTGCTGCCGCGCGAGCGTCCGGCGCCGCGCGGCGACGGGGCGGCACGCTCATCGAGCGTGCCGGCGACCGGTCCTGCCGGCGCACCGGCCGAGCTGCAGGCCAACCCCGGGGTCGGCAGCAGCTGGCCGGTCGAGACCCGCCAGCCGCCGCCCAAGCGCAAATAGCGTCACGGCTCCGCGCGCCGGGCATGGCCCGCCTTGCGATCGCAGTTTGTGCCATCGCGCGCATAGGCTAAGCTCGGCGCCGACCGCGGGCCCAGTCCCGCCGCCACCCCAACCAAGGAGCACCCGATGGCCGGCATCACCAGGACGGCGCGCGCCGAATGGCAGGGCACGGGCAAGGAGGGCAAGGGCGCGCTCAGCACGCAGAGCGGGGTCCTCGCCACGACGCCCTACGGCTTCAACACGCGCTTTGGCGACGTCAAGGGCACCAACCCCGAGGAGCTGATCGCGGCAGCGCATGCGGGCTGCTTCTCCATGGCGCTGGCCTTCGCGCTCAGCAACGCCGGCTTCACGCCGGCAAAGATCGCCACCTCCGCCGCCGTGACGGTGGAGCCCGTCGAGGGCGGCTTCAAGATCTCGAAGTCGGCGCTGAAGGTCGAGGCCAGCGTGCCCGGCATCGCGCGCGAGCAATTCCAGCAGATCGCCGAGGGCGCCAAGGCCGGCTGCCCCGTTTCCAAGGTACTCAACGCGGAGATCACGCTCGACTGGCAGCTCGCCTGATCGGGCCAGGACGGATCAGCAATCGGGAGTCGTGTGCATGCAAAAGCGGAAACTGGGCAACTCGGGTCTCGCCATCGCGCCGCTGGCGTTCGGCGGCAACGTGTTCGGCTGGACCGCGGACGAGGCCATGTCCTTCAAGCTGCTCGACGGCTTCGTCGGCGCCGGACTCGACTGCATCGACACCGCCGACGTCTATGCCAAGTGGGCACCGGGCAACAAGGGCGGCGAGTCGGAAACGATCATGGGCAAGTGGCTCAAGGCCCGCGGCGGCCGGGCCAAGGTGATCATCGCCACCAAGGTCGGCAACGACATGGGGGCAGACGGCAAGGGCCTGTCGAAGGCCTACATCATGAAGGCCGTGGAGGCGTCCCTGCAGCGGCTGCAGACCGACTACATCGACCTTTACCAGTCGCACGTCGACGATGCGGCCACGCCGGTGGAGGAGACGCTGTCGGCCTACCAGGCGCTGGTGGCGCAGGGCAAGGTCAGGGTGATCGGCTGCTCCAACTTCACGCCGGCGCGGCTCTCGCAGTCGCTGGGGGCCAGCGCGGACAAGAAGCTGCCGCGCTACGAGAGCCTGCAGCCGCACTACAACCTCTATGAGCGCGCGGGCTTCGAGGCCGAGCTGGAGCCGCTGTGTCTGAAGGAGAAGGTGGGCGTCATTCCCTACTACTCGCTGGCGAGCGGTTTCCTCACCGGCAAGTACCGCTCGGAAGCCGACTTCGGCAAGAGCCCGCGCGGGGGGCGCATGAAGAGCTATCTCAACGAGCGCGGCCTGCGCATCCTGAAGGCGCTCGACGAGGTGGCGGCGCGCAGCCGTGCCAGGCCCGGGCAGGTGGCGCTGGCCTGGCTGATGGCGCGGCCCAGCATCACGGCGCCGATCGCGAGCGCCACCAACATGAGCCAGCTCGAGGACCTCGTCGCCTCGACCCGGCTGACGCTCGACAAGGACGCCATCAAGGCGCTGGACGCGGCGAGTGCGTGAGGGCAGCGTAGGTTGGGTTAGCGCGCAGCGCGTAACCCAACATTTTCATCCGTAAGACCATGTTGGGTTACTACGGCGCTAACCCAACCTACACCTACACCACCTTCAGCAGAACATGCCGCTTCTTGCCGAGCGAGAGTTTGATGGCGCCGCCGACCACGTCGGCCGTGGTTAACCGTGCCGCCTCGTCCGCCACCGCCGCATCGTTAACGCGCAGGCCGCCGCCGGCGATCTGGCGGCGGGCCTCGCCGTTGGATTTGACCAGGCCGGCGGTCACGAAAGCGGCGAGCACGCCCAGGCCCTTGGCGAGCTCGCTGGCGGCGATTTCGACTGTCGGCAGCCCCTGCGCCAGGGTGCCCTGCTCGAAGGTCTCCTGGGCCGTCCTGGCGGCGCCGAGCGCCTTCTCGCGGCCGTGCAGCAGGGCGGTCGCCTCCGTGGCCAGCACCTTCTTGGCATCGTTAATGTCGGCGCCCTGCAGGGCCGCGAGTTTACCAATTTCGGCCATCGGCAGCGTCGTGAACAGCTTCAGGAACTTGCCGACGTCGGCATCCTCGGTGTTGCGCCAGTACTGCCAGAAGTCGTAGGCCGACATCTGCTCCTCGTTGAGCCACACCGCCCCTTGCGCGGTCTTGCCCATCTTGGCGCCCGAGGCCGTCTCCAGCAGCGGCGTGGTCAGCGCATAGAGCTGGTGCGTGCCCATGCGGCGACCGAGGTCGACGCCCATGACGATGTTGCCCCACTGGTCGGAGCCGCCCATCTGCAGGTTGCAGTCCGTGCGCCGGGCGAGCTCGACGTAGTCGTAGGCCTGGCAGATCATGTAGTTGAACTCGATGAAGCTCATCTCCTGCTCGCGCTCGAGGCGCAGCTGGACCGAGTCCATGGTCAGCATGCGGTTGACCGAGAAGTGCCGGCCGATGTCGCGCAGCATCTCGATGTAGTTGAGCTTGGTCAGCCACTCGGCGTTGTCGAGCATGACGGCGTCGGTCTTGCCCGAGCCGAACTTCAGGATCTTGGAGAACACGCCCTTGATGCTGTCCTTGTTGGCGTCGATCTCCTCCACGGTGCGTATCGCGCGCGTCTCGTCCCTGCCGGACGGGTCGCCGACGCGCGTGGTGCCGCCGCCCATCAGCGTGATCGGCTTGTTGCCCGACTGCTGCAGCCAGTAGAGCATCATGATAGTGAGGAAATTGCCGATGTGCAGCGACGGCGCGGTGCAGTCGTAGCCGACGTAGGCGACGACGCCGCCCTTGGCGGCCAGCGCGTCGAGCCCGGCAAAGTCCGAGCACTGGTGCATGAACCCGCGCTCGTCGAGCGTGTTGAGAAAGTCGGACTTGTATTTGGCCATGGCCGCCATTGCGCCGTTTGAAGGGCGCAGTCTCCAAGGATAGGGTCGAGATTCGCCGGAACATGCACAGGAACTCGGCCATGGGCAAGACGAAGCGCGCGATCGGCCTGATGAGCGGCACCTCCATGGATGGCATCGACGTGGCGCTGATCGCCACCGACGGCGAACGCGTGCGCGAGCGGGGGCCGTCCGGGACCGTGCCCTACGAGGCGTCCTTCCGGGCGGCGCTGGCCGAGGCCATCGCCGAGGCGAGGGGCCTAGAGCAGCGGGACGCGCGTTCCCCCCGGCTCGCCGCCATCGAGGCCGAGCTGACGGAGCGCCACGCCGTCGCCGTCGAGCGCTTCCTGGAACGGCACAGCCTCTCGCCCGGCGACATCGACGTGATCGGCTTTCACGGCCACACCGTGCTGCATCGGCCAGATCAGCGCTTGACGGTGCAGCTCGGCAGCGGCGACGAGCTCGCCCGCAGGCTCGGCATCGACGTGGTGTACGATCTGCGCGCCGCCGACTGCGCCGCCGGCGGCCAGGGTGCGCCGCTGGCCCCCGTCTACCATCGCGCGCTGGCAGCAAGGCTGCCGGAACGGCCGGTGGTGCTGGTCAACATCGGCGGCGTCGCCAACGTCACCTGGATCGGCCGCGACGGCACGCTGCTTGCCTTCGACACCGGGCCCGGCAACGCGCTGATCGACGACTGGCTGATGCGCCACACCGGCCGGGCGCTCGACGAGGACGGCCGGCTGGCGGCCGACGGCTGCATCGACGAGGACGCCATGATCGGTCTCATGACGCACGACTATTTCAACGCGCTGCCGCCCAAGTCGCTCGATCGCAACGCCTTCTCGTTGGCTCCCGTCGCCCACCTCGCCGCCGCCGACGGCGCCGCCACGCTGACGGCCTTCACCGCCGCCAGCGTCGCCAGCGCGCGGGCGCACTTCCCCGAGCAGCCGCGCCTGTGGGTGGTGGCGGGCGGCGGGCGCCGCAACAGGACGCTGATGGCCATGATCGCCGAGCGCGTCGACGCGGCGGTGGCACCGGCCGAGGCCGCCGGCATGGACGGCGACGCGCTGGAGGCGGAGGCCTGGGCCTACCTGGCGGTGCGCTCGCTGGCAGGCCTGCCGATCACCTTTCCCGGCACCACGGGGGTTGCCAGGCCGCTTTCGGGCGGATTGCTCGCGCGCGGCCGCGGCGCCCGCGACACTTGATCTGGCGCAAGGCGTCGTGCCTTGCCATGCGGCACTCGGGGTCCTATTGCAGGGGCGCTGGGACGGAATGCTGAAAACATAGGCGGCCCATGCTTCTGTGGCTCATTTTCGCGGTGCTGACCGGGGCGGTGCTGGCCGCCGTGCTGGCCCCGCTCATGCGCCCGGCCCGGCCCGAGGCGGCGGCGGGGGCCGGCGCGCTCGCCGTCTATCGCCACCAGCTGGAGGAGATCGAGGCCGAGCGCGCACGCGGCCTGATCGGAGAGGCCGAGGCCGACGCTGCCCGGCTCGAGATCTCGCGCCGCCTGCTTGCCAGCGCTGCCCGGGATGGCGATGGGCCACGCTCCGGGCCAACCCCGACGCGGGGCGCGCATGTCGCCCTGGCGGCCGCCGCCCTGGTTCCGCTGCTGACGCTGGCGGTCTATCTCGCCCATGGCTCGCCCGGCCTGCCTTCCCAGCCGCTGGCCGGCCGCGCGCAGGATGTGGTGGAGCGGGCGCAGGTCGGCGAGCTGATCGCCAGGGTCGAGGCGCGGCTGCGCGAGCATCCCGAGGACGGCGACGGCTGGGACGTGATCGCGCCGGTCTATTTCAAGCTCGGCCGCTTCCAGGACGCGGCGGATGCCTTCACGCGCGCCCTGGCGCTCAAGGGCGAGACGGTGCGGCGGCTGGCCGGGTTTGCGGAGGCGAACGTGCTCGCCGCCGACAGCATCGTCACCGAGCCGGCGCGCCTGGCTTACGAGAAAATACTCAAGCTCGAGCCGGGCCGGGTCGAGGCGCGCTTCTGGCTGGCGCTGGCCAAGGAGCAGGATGGCCGGCTCGCACCGGCGCTCGCGGAGTTCCAGGCTCTGCTGGCCGAGGCGCCGGCGGACGCGTCCTGGCGGGGAATGGTGGAGGCGCGCGTCAGCGAGCTGGCCCGGCGCCTTGCGGCAAGCGGTAGCAACAGCGCGCCGCGCGGGCCCAGCGCCAGCGACGTGGCCGCCGCCGACAGGCTCTCGCCCGGAGAGCGCACACAGATGATCGCCGGCATGGTGGACGGGCTCGCCCAGCGCCTGGAGCGCGACGGCCGCGACCTCGCCGGCTGGCAACGCCTGGTCAACGCCTATGTCGTGCTCGGCCGCACCGACGACGCGCACAAGGCGCTGGCTGCGGCGCGCCGCACCTTCAGCGCCGACGCCAAGGCCTTGGGCGAGCTTGCCGCGCTCGCCAAGAGCCTGGGGCTCGGTTCATGAGGCAAACGCAACGGGTTGGAGCGCCATGACCCGCAAGCAGCGCCGCGCCGTTCTCATCGCCGTTGGCGTCGGCATCCTGGCCGTCGCCGTCTTCCTGGTGGCCGTGGCGCTGCGCGACACCATCATCTTCTTCCATACGCCGAGCGAGGTGGCGGCCAAGCAGATCGCAGCCGGCCAGCGCTTCCGTCTGGGCGGGCTGGTGGCCGAGGGCAGCGTCAAGCGCGGCGGCGGCACCACCGTCGACTTCACCATCACCGACACGGCCAAGGCGATCGCGGTGCGCTACACCGGCATTCTCCCCGATCTCTTCCGCGAGGGACAGGGCGTGGTGGCCGAGGGCAAGCTCGATGCCTCGGGGTGGTTCCTGGCCGATACCGTGCTCGCCAAGCACGACGAGAACTACATGCCGCCCGAAGTCGCCAAGGCATTGAAGGCGCAGGGCGTGTGGAAGCACACGGGCGCCGCGCCCAAGGGCAGCGTGCCGAAATGATGCGGGAGAGTGCACGTGGCAATCGCGCCCTGATCCCCTCTCCCCATCTCTTCGATGGGGAGAGGGCTAGGGTGAGGGGCAGCCGCACACGCCGGAGCAAGGTTCTGCCCCTCACCCCGACCCTCTCCCCGCAAGCCCTCGGGTCGCATTTGGGCAGCGCGAGCATGTGGAGCGCCCGAGGGCAAGCGGGGAGAGGGAGATTGCAGCGGCGCGCGGCCCGCGGGAGTGTGGCCTGCCCATGATCATCGAGATCGGACATTTCGCGCTCGTGCTGGCGCTGGCGGTGGCGCTGCTGCAGACGGCGCTGCCGGCCTGGGGGGCGCGCGTCGGCGACCAGCGCCTGATGGGGGTCGCGGAGCCCGCGGCGCTCGCCCAGCTCGGCCTCGTCGCGCTCGCCTTCCTCGCGCTCACGCACGCCTATGTCACGTCCGACTTCTCGGTGGAGACGGTCTGGGCCAACTCGCATTCGGCCAAGCCGATGCTCTACAAGATCTCAGGCGTGTGGGGGAACCACGAGGGCTCGATGCTGCTCTGGGTGCTGATCCTCGCCGCCTTCGGCGCCGCGGTCGCCGTCTTCGGCGGCAACCTGCCGCCCTCGCTCAGGGCCAACGTGCTGGCCGTGCAGGCCGGCATCGCCGTCGCCTTCCTGCTGTTCATCGTCCTTGCCTCCAACCCCTTCACCCGCATCCCCCTGCAGCCCGAGGGCCGCGGGCTCAATCCCGTTCTGCAGGACCCCGCGCTCGCCTTCCATCCGCCCTTCCTCTACGCCGGCTACGTCGGCCTCTCGATGGCCTTCTCGTTCGCTATTGCCGCGCTGATCGAAGGCCGCACGGACGCCGCCTGGGCGCGCTGGGTGCGGCCGTGGACGCTGGCCGCCTGGATGTGCCTGACGCTCGGCATCGCCATGGGCTCGTGGTGGGCCTACTACGAGCTGGGCTGGGGCGGGTGGTGGTTCTGGGACCCGGTCGAGAACGCCTCGTTCATGCCCTGGCTCGCGGCCACCGCGCTGCTGCACTCCGCGCTCGTCATGGAGAAGCGCGAGGCGCTCAAGGTGTGGACCATCCTGCTCGCCATCCTGGCGTTCTCGCTGTCGCTGATGGGCACGTTCCTGGTGCGCTCCGGCGTCCTCACGTCGGTGCACGCCTTCGCCGTCGATCCGCGGCGCGGGGTGTTCATCCTCGCCATCCTGGTGGTGCTGATCGGCGGGGCGCTGGCGCTCTATGCCCGGCGGGCGCCGCAGCTGCAGCAGGGCGGCCTGTTCGCGCCGATCAGCCGCGAGGGCGCGCTCGTGCTCAACAACGCGCTGCTGACGGTGGCCTGCGCCACGGTGTTCATCGGCACGCTCTATCCGCTGGCGCTCGAGTCGCTCACCGGCGCCAAGATCTCGGTCGGGCCGCCCTACTTCAACCTGACGTTCGTGCCGCTGATGCTGCCGCTGCTGCTGGTGATGCCGATCGGGCCCTACCTCGCCTGGAAGCGGGGCGATCTCGCCGGCGCCATGCAGCGGCTGCTGGCTGCAGCGCTGGTGGCGCTGGGGGCCCTCGTGGTGTCGGCGGCGCTCACCTGGCGCGGCCCGTGGCTCGCGCCCTTCGGTCTTGCGCTCGGCGTGTGGATCGTGGCCGGCGCGCTGTCGGAATGGGCAACGCGCATCAGGCTGGTCGGCGGCGAGCGCGGCGAGGCCCTGCGGCGCGCCCGCAACCTGCCGCGCGCGGCCTACGGCGCCATGCTGGCGCATGCCGGCATCGGGCTGACGGTGATCGGCATCGTTGCCACCACCGCCTGGCAAAGCGAGCACGTGCTGGCCATGAAGGCGGGCGACCGGATGGAGATTGCGGGCTACGAGCTCGTCTTCCGCGGCGTGGCGCCGAGCCAGGGGCCGAACTACGTCGAGCAGGTCGGCCTGTTCACCGTGACGCGCGCGGGCGCGCCGGTGGCCGAGCTGGCGCCGGCCAAGCGGCTCTACGATGCCCCCAAGCAGTCGACCACCGAGGCTGGCATTTACGCCGCGCTCGCCGGCGATCTTTACGTGGTGCTGGGCGATGAGGTGAAGGACGGCGGCGGCGTCGTCGTGCGGCTCTATTTCCACCCGCTGGTGCGGCTGATCTGGATCGGCACCATTGTCATGGCACTCGGCGGCGCGCTTTCCCTATCCGATCGCCGCCTCAGGATCGGCGCGCCCCGCCGCGCGCGCCGCGCCCAGCCGGCACCCGCGGAGTGATGTCGCCAATGACGGCGCTCGATCGCGTAGGTTGGGTTAGCACGGCCGAGACCGCGAGGTATCGTTTGCAAAGGCCCGCTCCGCGCCTAACCCAACACGTGCCGGGCGCCCGCGGTCGTTGGGTTACGCGCGGATCATCATTGGAGCGCCGTCATGACCGCATCGGCCGCGCTAACCCAACCTACGCCTACGCCGCTGCCGGGCTGCTATTGGCTTTCCTCTTCGCTCTCGCCGCTCTTCCAGCCCACGCCGTGCAGCCCGATGAGATCCTGAAAGACCCAGCGCTCGAGGCGCGCGCGCGCAAGCTGTCGCAGGAGCTTCGGTGCCTCGTATGCCAGAACCAGTCGATCGACGATTCCAACGCCGAGCTGGCGCGGGACCTGCGCGTGCTCGTGCGCGAGCGCCTTGGCGCCGGCGACAGCGACACGGCCGTGCTGGCCTTCGTCGAGACGCGCTACGGCGAGTTCGTGCTGCTGCGGCCGCGCCTCAGATGGCACACGGTGCTGCTGTGGCTGGCGCCCCTCGTTCTGCTTCTGGGCAGCGCGGCCTTCCTCTGGCGCCGTAGCCGCGGGCCAGCGCCACTCGCTGCCGCAGAGGCCGCGCCGCTGTCGCCGGCCGAGCAGGAACGGCTCGACGCCCTGCTCGGGCGAGACGAACGACGGCACTGAAGGCGCGCCCGCATGCACCAGGTCGAGGTCCGATACACCGAGGCGCTGGTGCGCGAGGCAGTGCGCGCGTTCTATTGGCGGACGCTGCGGGAGGGGCGCTCGTCCTCGTAGGCCGGCGCTTGCCCGCTTGGCGTGCGGCGGGCCTTGGCCCAGGTCCCGCGCTCCGTCATGGTTCTGGCCGTCAGCACCGCGACCAGCAGCAGCGGCCCGCGTCACGACTTGGCCTTGGCCTTGGCCGCAGCGGGCCCGCCGCCGAGCCGCTTCAGCAGGGCCTCGGTCGCAAGTCCGGTCGCGGGCAGCCTCTCGGCCTTCTCGTAGGCCTCGATGGCGCGGCGCAGCTCGGCGCCATAGGTGCCGTCGATGCGGCCAGCAAACAGCCCGCGCGCCTTGAGCGCCGCTTGCAGCTCGCGCATCTGCGCCGGGCTCGACAGGATCACCGCGTCACGGAAGATCTCGAGCTTGTCGGCGAACGCCGCGCTCGCCACGCCGGTGTTGGCCACCATGTCGGACTTGAGCCGCCGCGTCACCTGCCCGCCCTGCATCTCCACCTTCGATTGCACGTAGGTGCCGACGTTGATGCCGATCACTTCCGGCCCGGCAGGCGTCTCGCGCAGGAGCGGCGAGCCCGAGGAGGCGCCCGCCGTGTCGCAGGTGTGCAGGATCAATGTGCCGGGCTCCGAGAAGTCCTGCTCGATGGTGGCCCAGTCGGCGCCCTCGAAGCGCTTGGACACCGTGCAGGGGCGCGAATAGGCGAGCTTCCAGGGCGTGAAGTCGCGATGATAGGAGACCTGGAAGACGCGGCCCGCGGCCGCCTCGCGCAGGATGTCGTCCATCGCCAGCACCCGGATCGGCAGCACGCCTTTGGCGCACACCGGCTTGGCGAGGCGCAGCAGCGCCCAGTCGCTGGTGGCGTCGATCGGCGGGCGCACCCGCAGGCCGGTGGCCCCCGTCATCACCCGCTGGGTCGCCGTGCCGTTGCCGTAGCCGGCGATGCGGGCAAAGTCGCGCACCACGTCGTAGTTGCGCGCGAACCAGAAGTCGGCGAGCCGCGGCACCCGCTCTCCGGCCGTGCGGTGCAGGCAGTGGCCGGCGGTGGCCACGATGTCCCTGGCGACGCAGAAGGCCGTGCAGACCGAGCGGGCGCGCGGATTGAACAGCAGCCCGATCTTGTCCTGCAGGTCTTTGTATTTGGCGGGAACCGGCACCCGGTCGTCGCTGCCGAAGACCGCGACTGGTGTGGCGATCGCTGCCCGGGCGGGGCCGGTTGGCGGCTGTGCCGGCCATGCGTGCGCCGCCGATCCGGGGGCCGCCGCCACCGCCAGAGCAGCCACAGCCGCCGCCGCCACGGCCAGTCTGCCGAGGCGCACCATGCTTTGGGAGGTTCGAGCTTTGCCGATCATGCAGAATGTTACCAAGTTTTAATGTCGCCGAAAGGCCACCGTAAGGCCACGGCAACTATACCCAGTCGGGCGGGGAGTACGATTCACTCCCGTCAAACCACATTAGAGGTCAATCGCATGGATCGCACGTCTGCCAACCCTCGCACGCCGCGCGCCGCCCGGCGCCTGGCATACGCTTCCGCCGTCGTCGGCTTGGCGGTGGCCGCCACGGTCGGGCTTGGGCTTCCGCAAACAACGGTCCACGCGCAAAGATCCGACAGCGGGACCGTGCAGGCGCCGTTCGGCCGGGCGCCCCTGTCGTTTGCCGACATCGTCGATCGCGTGAAGCCGGCCGTCGTCAGCATCTCCGTCACCGGCGGCAGCCCGAAGGTCGCGCAAGGCCCGAAGGGCGGGCCCAGCCCCAAGGGCGTGAACCCGCGCGATTTCCTGCCCGACCTGCCCGATGACCACCCCTTAAACGAGCTCTTCAAGAACCTGCCCAAGGAGTGGCGCGGCCAGCCCAATCCCGGCCAGCGACCCGCCCAATCGCAGGGCTCGGGCTTCGTCATCTCGCCCGACGGTTTCGTCGTGACCAACAACCACGTCATCGACAACGCCGGCAAGATCATGGCGACCTTCGACAAGGACAACAAGTACGAGGCCGAGCTGGTCGGCACCGACCCGCGCACCGACATCGCGCTGCTCAAGATCAAGGGCGCGACGAAGCCGTTCCCGTTCGTCAAGTTCTCCGACAAGCAGGCGCGCGTCGGCGACTGGGTGATCGCGGTCGGCAACCCGTTCGGCCTCGGCGGCACAGTGACGGCTGGCATCGTCTCGGCGCACGGCCGCGACATCGGCTCGGGCCCCTATGACTACATGCAGATCGACGCCGCCGTGAATCGCGGCAACTCCGGCGGTCCAACCTTCAACCTCGACGGCGAGGTGGTGGGCGTCAACACCGCCATCTACAGCCCGTCGGGCGGCAACGTCGGCATCGCCTTTGCGATCCCCGCCAAGACCGCGTCCGAGGTCGTCACGCAGCTGCAGTCCTCCGGCTCCGTCAGCCGCGGCTGGCTCGGCGTCAAGATCCAGAACGTGGACGAGGACACGGCGGCGAGCCTGGGTCTCAGCGAGCCCAAGGGCGCCCTCGTCACCGAGGTGACGACGCCGGGCCCGGCGGCAGAGGCCGGCCTCAAGAACGGCGACGCGATCCTGGCCGTCAACGGCAGCAAGGTCGCCGACAGTCGCGACCTCGCCCGGCAAATCGCAGGCTTCTCGCCCGACACCAAGGTCGACGTGCGCATATTGCGCGGCCAGAAGGAGCAGACCATCGCCGTCAAGCTCGGCAAGTTCCCCTCCGGGCGCGAGGTGGCAAGCGTGGAGCCCAGCAAGGTGGAGCCGCAGAAGGGCACCGAGATGGACCAGCTCGGCCTCACGGTGGCACCCGGCACCGGCCCCAACAAGGACGTCGTCGTGGTGACCGACGTCAGCGGCGGCTCGGATGCCGCCCAGAAGGGCATCCGGTCGGGCGACGTGATCCTCGAGGTCGGCGGTCTGGCGGTGAAGAACCCGGAGGACGTTGCCAACGGCGTCAAGGAGGCCACCAAGCTCGGACGCAAGGCCGTGCTGATGCGCATCAAATCCGGTGCCGAGACGCGCTTCGTGGCGGTGCAGTTGAAGAAGAGCTGACGAACACCTTCTCTCCAGAGGTGTGCCAGGCGGGGCGGCCGGTTCTTTGCTGGACAGGTCGCCCCGCTTCGCGTTTCTAGAGCGAACGGGCGGGCAAGATGGGTAGTCTGACGGCGCTCGAGCCGAGCGACAGCGACGAGGACGCGGCAGCCGCGATGCGAGTGCTGGTGATCGAAGACGACCGGGAGACGGCGCAGTTCCTGCAGCGCTCGCTGCGCGAGAGCGGTCACACGGCCGACATCGCCGGCGACGGCGATACCGGCCTTGCCATGGCGCGCGAGGGCCGCTTCGACGTGCTGATCGTCGACCGCATGCTGCCGCGTCGGGACGGCCTGTCGGTGGTGCAGGCGCTGCGCGCGGAGGGTGCGCGCACCCCCGTGCTGATCCTGTCGGCGCTGGGCGAGGTCGACGACCGCGTCAAGGGCCTGCGCGCCGGCGGCGACGACTACCTGACCAAGCCTTATGCCTACACCGAGCTGCTCGCCCGCATCGAGGCGCTGGCGCGCCGGCCGGCGCGCGAGGAGCAGGCGACGCGCTACCTGGTCGGCGACCTGGCGCTCGATCGCCTCTCGCACAAGGTCACGCGCGCCGGCGAGCCGATCCTGCTGCAGCCGCGCGAGTTCCGCCTGCTCGAATACCTGATGAAGCATGCCGGCCAGGTCGTCACCCGCACGATGCTGCTCGAGAACGTGTGGGACTATCATTTCGACCCGCAAACCAACGTCATCGACGTGCACATCTCGCGGCTGCGGGCCAAGATCGACAAGGGCTTCGCCAAGCTGCTCCTGCATACGGTGCGCGGCGCGGGGTACATGATCCGTGACGGCGCTGACTAGGCTGCTCAGCTCGACCCCGTTCCGCCTGACGCTCGTCTACAGCGGCGTGTTCGTCATCGCGGCCGGCGCCATCGTCGCCTACATCTCCTGGCGCGCCAACGAGCTGCTCACCACCAAGGTGATCGAGACGCTGATGGCCGAGGTCACGGGTCTGCGCGAGCAGTTCCAGTCGGGCGGCGCGGCCAGGCTGCGCGATATCGTGGCCGAGCGCTCGCGCGAGCCCGGCTCCAGCCTCTACCTGCTGGTCGACGCGTCCGCACGCAAGGTCGCCGGCAACCTCGGCCGCATGCCGCCCGGCATCGCCGACAGCGGCCAGGGCGGCGTCTTCCGCTACGTGCGCGCCGCCGATGCCTCCGAGCGCATCGAGCGGCTCGCCGTCGGCGTGCCGATCCCGGTCCCGGGCGGGCTGCTTTTGCTGGTCGGCCGCGACATCGAGGATCAGCGCCAGTTTGCCGACACCCTGTGGCAGGCGGCGCTGTGGGGATTGGGGCTGATGTCGGCGCTCGGCATAGCCGCGGGCCTGGCGGTGAGCCGCAGCGTGCTGCGGCGCATCGAGGCCGTCACCGAAGCGACGCGGCGAATCATGGCGGGCGACCTGTCCAAGCGCGTCCCCCTCGACGGCTCGGGCGACGAGCTCGATCGCCTGGCGCAGAGCCTCAACGCCATGCTGGCGCGCATCGAGGAGCTGATGGGCGCGCTGCGCGAAGTGTCCGACAACATCGCCCACGACCTCAAGACGCCGCTCAACCGCCTGCGCAACCGCGCCGAGGCGGCGCTCCGAAGCCCCGACGGCCCCGCCGTCTACCGCGACGGCCTGGTCAAGACCATCGAGGAGGCGGACGGGCTGATCAAGACCTTCAACTCGCTGCTGCTGATCGCGCGGCTGGAGGGCGGCGCGATGGCCGAAAGCATGGCCCTGATCGATCCCGCCGCGATCATCGCCGACGTGGCCGAGCTCTACGACCCGGTAGCGGAGGAGGCGGGGCTGGAGCTCAAAGTATCGACCGTCCAGGGCCTGAGCTTGCTTGCCAACCGCGAGCTCGTGAGCCAGGCGGTGGCCAACCTCGTCGACAACGCCATCAAGTACGCTCGCCGCGATGGCGCGCGGGTGGCGTCCGACGGGGCGGCGGGGCCGGAGGTCACCATTTCGCTCGCCCGTGTCGGGGATGCGGTCGAGATCGGCGTCGCGGACCGTGGCCCGGGCGTGCCCCCAAAGGACCGCGAGCGGGCACTGCAGCGCTTCGTGCGCCTGGAGAAGAGCCGCTCGCAGCCGGGCAGCGGGCTGGGCTTGAGCCTGGTGGCGGCGGTAGCGCGGCTGCACGGCGGCTCGGTCCGGCTCGAGGACAACGCGCCGGGGCTGCGGGTGGTATTGACGCTCCCCGTGCGCGCTCGGGGCCGGCCAATGGTGGGCTCGAGCGGGCTTGCTGCATCCGCCTCTTGAGGCGCAGTGCTCGCGCGCCGTAGGTTGCGCCAGCGATGACCCAGCATTGGCCGGCGACGAGGCAACCCTGACCGACGAACCGCTCCACGCCCGCATCGCCGCCGCGCCCGTCGTCCATGACGGCGCGCTCTCGGGCCGTGTGCTCTCCGACTTGGAGCGCCGCTGTGCCGAGGAGTCGGGCCTTGCGGCGTTGGGGGCCCTGCTCGCCGAGCCCCGCGTGCGCGATCTGCTCGCCGGTACCTTCGGCGCTTCGCCCTATCTGGCGGACCTCATCGAGCGCGATCCGGCCCGGCTCCTGCGCATCCTGTCGACCGCCCCGGAGCAGCGCTTTGCCGCGCTCACGGCCGAGCTTGCCGCCGCGGTCGCCGCCGCCGAGGCGATGCCCGAGGCCATGCGGCTGTTGCGCGTCTTCAAGACCGAGATCGCGCTCCTCACCGCGCTCTGCGATCTGGGCCGCGTGTGGCCGGTGATGGTCGTGACGCGGCGGCTGTCGGAGGCCGCCGACGCCGCGGTCGAGGCCGCCGTGCGCTTCCTGTTCCGGCAGGCGCGCGCCAAGGGCGACTGGCTGGCGGACGGCCCCGACGGCTACATCGTGCTGGCCATGGGGAAGTACGGCGCCTTCGAGCTCAACTACTCCTCCGACATCGACCTCATCGTCTTCTACGACCTTGCCCGCATCCGCCTGCGCGCCGGCCTCGAGGTGCAGCCCTTCTTCGTGCGCATCACGCGCGATCTGGTCCGCCTGCTGCACGAGCGTACGGGCGACGGCTACGTCTTCCGCACCGATCTGAGGCTGCGGCCTGACCCCGGTGCCACGCCGCTCGCCATCTCCACCGAGGCGGCGCTGAACTACTATGAGAGCTTCGGCCAGAACTGGGAGCGCGCCGCGCTCATCAAGGCGCGGGCGGGGGCGGGGGATATCGCCGCCGGCGCGGCCATGCTGGAGGCGCTGGCGCCCTACATCTGGCGCAAGTACCTCGACTTTGCCGCCATCGCCGATATCCACGCCATGAAGCGGCAGATCCATGCCTTCCGCGGCTTCGGCCAGATCGGCGTCGCCGGCCACAACATCAAGGTCGGGCGCGGCGGCATCCGCGAGATCGAGTTCTTCGTGCAGACGCAGCAGCTGATCGCCGGCGGGCGCCAGCCGCGCCTGCGCGCGAGCGACACCTTGTCGGCGTTGTCGGTCCTGGCCGAGCGGGGCTGGATCACGGAGGGCGTGCGGGCCGAGCTCGACCAGGCTTATCGCTTCCTGCGCGAGGTCGAGCATCGCCTGCAGATGATCGCCGACGAGCAGACCCAGACGCTGCCCGCCGACCCCGACAAGCTCAACCAGCTTGCCCGCTTCTGCGGCTTTGCCGACAGCGCGGCCTTCGCCGCGCGGCTCACCGCGGAACTGGGGCGCGTGCAGGCACACTATGCCCGTCTGTTCGAGCACAGCCCCGAGCTCACCAGCAGAGGCGCCAACATGGTGTTTGCCGGCGAAGCCGACGACCCGGCCACCGTGGAGGCGCTCGCGCGCATGGGCTTCTCGCGCGCCCCGGAGATCATCGCGCTGGTGCGCGGCTGGCACCACGGCCGCTACCCAGCGGTGCGCACCGCGCGTGCGCGCGAGCTGCTGACCGAGGTGCAGCCGGCGCTGATCGAGGCGCTGTCCAAGACCGCCAATCCCGATCTGGCCTTCATCGGCTTCGACCGCTTCCTGTCCGACCTGCCCTCGGGCGTGCAGCTGTTCTCGCTGCTGAAGCAGAATCCGGGCCTGGTCGAGCTGATCGCCGCCATCATGGGCACAGCCCCGCGGCTATCGCGCATCCTGAGCAAGCGCCGGCGCGTGCTCGATGCCGTATTGGACCCCGGCTTCTTCGGCACGCTGCCCGACAAGGCGAGCCTCGAGGCCATCATCGCCGCCGAGCTCAAGGGCGCGCGCGACTTCCAGGAGGTACTCGACCGCGCCCGCCTGATTGCCAACGAGCAGCAGTTCCTGATCGGCGTGCGCGTGCTCACCGGCACCATCGGCGCGCCCCAAGCCGGCGGCGCCTACGCGCTGCTGGCCGAGTGCATGATCGAGGCCATGCAGGCCGAAGTCGAGCGGGAGATGGTGAGGGCCTACGGCCGCGTGCCGGGCGGGGCGGCGGTGGTCGTTGCGCTGGGCAAGCTCGGCGGGGGCGAAATGACGGCGGCCTCCGACCTCGACCTGATCGTCATCTACGATTTCGATCCGGCTGCGAGCATCTCGAGTGGAGTTAAGCCGCTGCCGATCACGCAATACTACACGCGCTTCACGCAGCGCCTGATCAGCGCCTTCACCGCGCCGACCGCGGAAGGCATCCTCTACGAAGTCGACATGCGGCTGCGACCCTCGGGCCAGAAGGGGCCCGTGGCCACGCAGCTGTCGAGCTTCATCCACTACCAGGCGAGCGAGGCCTGGATCTGGGAGCACATGGTCCTCACCCGGGCGCGCGTGGTGTCGGGGCCGCCGGCGCTGCGGGCGGCCGTCGAGCGCGCCATCCGCGACGTGCTCACGAAGCCGCGCGAGCGCGCCAAGGTGGCCGCCGACGTGCGCGACATGCGCGCGCGCATCGAGAAGGAGAAGGGCACGAAGGACGTCTGGGAATTGAAGCAGGTGCGCGGCGGTCTGGTCGACCTCGAGTTCATCGCCCAGCATCTGCAACTCGTGCATGCAGCCAAGCGCCCCGGGATCCTGAGCCAGAACAGCGTGGCGGCGTTGGCGGGCCTGGCCGAGGCCGGCCTGCTCCCGGCCGCGGCCGCCGACGCGTTGTTGCCGGCCGCGCGCCTGGTCAACAATCTGACCCAGGTCCTGCGCCTGTGCCTCGATGGCCCCTTCGAGCCGGGGAAAGCGCCGGACGGGTTGAAAGCGTTGCTGGCCCGCTGCGGCGAGGCGCCCGATTTTGCCCGTCTGGAGGCCGATCTGGCCGCCCGGGAGCGGGAGGTGGCAGCCCTTTTCGATCAGCTCGTGGTGTAGGCGACGGAAGGGGGCCACAAAGCCCGTTTATTGGCTTGAAGGGTCAAGAAGTTGACCTTCGTCTGGGCGGTTACCCTGGAGCGTCAATTCTCATGTCCAAGAAGATCCTTCTGATCGCGGGCGTTCTGCTGGCGGCCGGAAGCGCGGTGGCCATATCAGCCCCCGATTTCCTCGATGAATACCTGCACATCGGGCCGCTCGGCGCGATCTTCGGCGACAAGGGCGAGGAAGCGAGCCCGGCGGGCGAGCGGCGCGGCCAGCGGCACAAGGCGGCGGATGCCGACAGGGCCGGTGCGGGCACGCGAGAGGAGCCTCGCAGTCGCCGCAAGTCGCGTTTCGACCCAAACGGCGATGACGCGGTAGATGCTGCCGAGTTCGCGGCCGGCGCCAAGGACGGCGCCGATCGCAAGGCCAGGCGCTTCATGCAGCGGTTCGATGCCGATCGCGACGGCAAGGTCAGCCGCGACGAGTTCACCAAGGGGCGTCGCGAACGCTCCGCCATGCGCGACCACGACGAGGACGGGCGCGTTGGGCTGGAGGACCAGCCTGCCGGCGGGCGCGATCGAGCCGGGCGCCGCCGCGGCAGAGACAGCGCCGATGCCAAGGATAACAAGGACAGCATGGACGCCAGCGAGGATGGTGCTCGCGTCAGTCTGGAGGACCAGCCATCGGGCGGGCGCGACCGGGCCGGGCGCCGGCGCGGCGGAGACAGCGCCGATGCCAAGGGCAGCATGGACGTCAGCAAGGACGGCGGGCTCGCCGCGCGTGGCGGCCTGCTCGGGCGCGGCGGCGGCGGTTGGCAGTTCGACCGCCTCGACAAGAACGGCGACGGCGTGATCGATGCGGGCGAGCTGCAGGCGGCGGCGGCCGAGCGCGTTGCGTTCGCCTCCGAGCGCTTCTTTCGGCGCTTCGACGCCGATCGGGACGGCAAGGTGACACGGGCCGAGTTCGATCGCGTCGCCAAGGAGCGATCGGCCAGAGGGGCCCACGACAAGGATGGAGAGGTTATGGAAGCCGACTTGCCGCCGGTGGTGCGCGGCCGGGGTCTTCCGAAGTAGACTGACTTCTGGAGTAGACAGGCTTCTGAAGTAGATTGGCTTCTGGAGTAAATTGGGGCTCACTCGAGGAGCCCAGCACTGGCGAGGCAGCCGCGTGCTTGCACGCAAGATGGAGCCCGGATCGGCGCATCGGTCCGGGCCCGAGGAGAGCGAAGACGATACGACCTTGCTCGCGCGCGTCGCCGCGGGCCAGGCGGAGGCGTTCCGCGGCCTGGTCGACCGTCACCTGACGACGGTGCTGGCCGTGGCGAGGCGCATGCTGAAGGATGACGCGGAGGCCGAGGATGTGGCGCAGGAGGCGCTGTTGCGGCTCTGGCGCAATGCCGCCGGACTGGAACTCGGCCCCGGCGGCGTGCGGCCCTGGCTGCGGCGAGTGGTGTCGAACCTGTGCATCGACCGCGTACGCTCGCGTCGCAACACGATGGTGACGGACGCGGTGCCGGAGGTGATCGAGCCGGCGAGCCAGGTGCGCCACCTGGCCGAACGCGAGCTCTCGGGCCGCGTCGACGCCGCGCTCAAAGGGCTGCCCGAGCGGCAGCGGCTGGCACTGACCCTCTTTCACTACGAGGGGATGAGCCAGATCGAGGTCGGCGAGGTATTGGGTATATCGGACGAGGCGGTCGAGTCGCTGCTGGCGCGCGGGCGGCGGACGCTCAAAGGCCTCTTGAAGGACGAATGGCGAGGGCTGATGCCCGAGGGCGACGAGTGAGGGCGAAGGAACAGGTGCCAGGATGACGCATGCCAACAACACCCCCATGACGCTCGCCGAGCTCGAGCGGCTGCTCGACGTCTACGGCAGCGAGCGCACCCGATGGCCGGCGGAGGCGCGCGCCGGCGCCGGCCAGCTCGTTGCCCGCGACCGCGCCGCGCGCCGGCTGCTGGCGGAGGCCGAGGCGCTGGACCGGGTGCTCGAGCGCGCGCCGCTGCCTTCGCTGGCGAAGGAGGCGGCGCTGGCCGAACGTATCCTCGCGGCTGCACGGCGCTCGCCGCGGATCGTGTCGATCGGCGAGCCCGCCGCCGTGCCGGCTGCGCCGGCAGAGACCCGCCCGATCACGCCCTGGCGGTGGCTCGGCGTGCGCGTGCGCACGCTGGCCGGCTCGGAGGCCGGCCGCGCGGCGAGCCTGATGGCGGCGGCCCTGGCGTTCGGCGTCGTCATTGGCCTGTCCAACCTGCCGCAGGGCGTCCTGCCGGCGATCGAGGAGATGACCGGAATCTCGCTCGGCTCCAGCGCGAGCTACGCGGTGGCGCATGTCGATTCGCTGGATGAGGACCTGCTATGAGCGACATCGCCGCGCTGCCGTCGCCGGGAAAGCAGCGGGCGCCGCGCTGGATGCTGGTGCTGCTGATTGCCTCGCTGGCGCTGAATTTCATCGTCGTCGGCTCGGTCGCCGGCGCCATGTGGCGGTTCCGTGCCCCGCCGCCGTGGAGCTCGGTGACGCCGAACCTGCTCGGCTATGCCAGCACGCTGCCGGCCGACCGCCGCAAGGCGCTGTGGGACGAGACGGAGCAGGAGCGCCAGCATATCCGGCCCTTCCGCCGCGAGGTGCGCGCAGCGCGCGAACAGACCGTCAAGGCGCTGGTCGCCGAGCCGTTCGACCGGGAGGCATATATCGCCGCCCAGACGCACCAGGCCGGTGCCGAAGATCGCGCGCGGCAAGCCGTGCAGACCCTCTATGTGAAGATCGCGACCAGGCTCACGTCCGAGGAGCGTCGCGCCTTCCCGCGCTGGCGCCAGCACCTGCGCCCGCCGGGCCACAACCTGCTCGACGAGCCCGATCGGCAGGCGCGCGAGCCGCGGCGCTGATGTGAGCCAGCGATAAAGCAGCGCAGGCGGGCAGCGTCAGGGCGCCAGCGTCTGCGCCGGCGGCGGGCCTTCGCTTGGATCGCGCTCCACCCCGGCGCTCAGGTCGCGCACGCCGTCGCGGCCGTAGATGTCGGGCCGGAACACGACTTGCCCGTCGGTCTCGGCCCAGGCGGTGATGTAGGTGAAGTACACCGGCACCGGGCGCGAGAGAGTAAGATCGTAGGCGGTGCCGGCGTTGAGGATCTCCTGGGCCCGTCCCGGCTGCTCCCAGCCCGGCTCGTAGCGCGCCAGCCACTCCGCCAGCGTGAATACGTCCTGCACCCGCACGCAGCCGGCGCTGAAGGCGCGCCCGCGCTGGTTGAACAGCGGCTTCATGGGCGTGTCGTGCATGTAGACGCCCTCGGAGTTGGGCATGTCGAGGCGCACGAGGCCGAGCGCATTCTGCGGCCCGGGGTCCTGGCGGAACTTGATCTTCATCGGGTCCGCGCTGCGCCAGTCGATGTTGGTGGGGTCGAGCTCGGGGCCATTGAAGGAGCCGGTGAGGACGCGGATTTGTTCCTTCTGCAGGTACTCGGGCTCCTTGAGGAGGCGCGGGATCAGGTCGAGGGCGGCGATGCTCTCAGGCACGCGCCAATAGGGGAAGAAATTGAGCGCCCTGATGGTGGCGCGCACACTCGGCGTCTTCCGCTCGGGCTTGCCGGCGATGACGCGATGGCGCAACTCGACCTGGTGGCGCTCGACCGCCTCGAGCTGGAAGGCGGGGACGTTGACGAGGACGTAGCGGTCCTCCACGCGCTGGGCCATCAGGTCGCGCAGACGCTGCAGATTGACGCGCAGCTGCGCCAGCCGCAGCTGCGCCGGCACGTTGAGCGCCTGCAGGGTGGGCTTGTCGACGCGGCCGGACACGCGCAGGCCGTGATTGTGCTGGAAGCGGCGCACGGCCGCCTCGAGCTCGTCGTTGAAGCCGAACATGACGCCGTTGTTGGACCGGCGCGCGAGCTCGCCGCTGATCATCAGCCGCTGGCGCAACACCGGCATGCGCTCGTCGTCGTCCTCCGGGCGCAGCATGCGGTTGCCCGGGATCACCGGCCAGCCGCCGTTGCTGACGATGGTCTGGTAGCGCTGGATGGCGGCGTCCAGCGCCTCGATCATCGCCTCGCTGCGGAAGGGGACACCATCGGGCCGCAGGTCGTTGAGGGCGTCGGGGCGCCGGCGCGCGTCGTCGTTGGCCGTGCGCTGGGGCTGGCTGTCGGAGCGGCCGAAGCCCGGTATGGCCTCCCACCAGCGCCCATCGGCGCCTTGCGCGGAGGCAGCCGGCACGGCCGCCATCAGGCCGAGACCGGCGGCGAGTGCTGCAACGCAGCGGCGTTTGCTCGCGCCGTGCCTCATGCGCCCGTCCTTTGACCGCCCATGCCTGTCTGCCCTCTTTGCGCCCGCCGGGCGCCCGAAATTCCGTCGTCCAACCAACAACAACGGCCTTCCCGCGCCGATAGGCGCCGACCGGCCTCAATCGCTCTGGGAAACGCGACGGTGCGAGGGAGCACCTCGGCCCGCCTCTATAACTCGCGTCAGAGTTATGGCCAAACAAAGACCGTTCACCATTGGGTGAGCGCCGTCCCGGTGGCCAGCGCGGCGTCTGCGCCACAGTCCGATATCCTATGTCTAGGCGGCGCGGGACAGGGGCGGCAGAATGGCGCGAATGCCCGAGCGGAGGCTGTGCCATGGCCAGCAATAGCAGCAGCGATCCCGTCCTCACCAGCCTCGATGCGCGCGGGGTCGTCACCGTCGCGCTCAACCGGCCCGAGGTCGGCAATGCCTACAACGGCGCCATGATCCAGGGCCTGCTGGCGGTCATGGATGCGCTTGCCAGGGGCCCCAGCCCACGCGCCCTGTTGCTCAAGGGCAACGGCCGGCATTTCCAGGCCGGCGCCGACCTTGCGTGGATCCGCGAGGTGGCGCGCGGCACGCCCGCGGCGAACGCGGCCGCCAGCCGGGCAACGGCCGAGGCGGTCGACCGTCTTAACCGGCTGCCGGTGCCGACCGTGGCACTGGTGCAGGGCGGCTGCTTTGGCGGCGGCACCGGCATGGTCGCCGCCTGCGACGTGGTGATCGCCGCCGACAACGCCGTCTTCTCCATCGCCGAGGTGCGCTGGGGCCTGACCGCGGCCATCATCATTCCCCAGCTCGCCGACGCCATCGCGGTGCGCCAGCTGCGCCGCTATGCGCTGACCGGCGAGCGGTTCGACGCCGAGGAGGCCCGCCGCATCGGCCTGGTGCACCGAGTCGCGCCGCTCGCGGGTCTGGAGGCGGCGGGCGAGGAGACGATCGCGAGCTTGCTGCAGAACGGGCCGGTGGCAATCGCCGAGACCAAGGCGCTGGCGCTGCAGAGCGCGTGGGCCGGGTTCGACGCCGCGACCCTGGATGCGCTCATCGAGAGCCACGCCGCCAAGCGCCAGACCCCGGAAGCCGCGGAAGGCCTCGCCTCGTTTGCCGACAAGCGCGCGGCGCGTTGGTCGCGGTAGACCGGTTGCGCAGGAGGTGCTGGGATGACCGAAATCAAGAGGCCATCGATGCTTTTGAGCGGGGATGTCCTTGTGGGGCGGTCCGCTGCCGGTTTGATGGCGCCGCTATGAAGTTGGAGGACGGCCGCAACCATCCTGATCGCTGGGGCCGTGGTCCCGGTCCCGACAAGGATCGCGGGGTTTGGGTTGTGCCTGCGTCATCCCACTGCCGGCTACTACGGCAGCCACGGCTGCGCCGATGCCGAGAGTATGCAGCAGCGCGCGACGACTGACGTTCCTGCGCGAGGATATGTCTGCATCCCTCAAAGTATAGGTCCTGCGTTCCATAAGACAGAATCTCCTGTCGCAAAGCTCCGAGACTGCGCTGCATGGTGCCGCGCTTCCTCAACAGCAAGCTCACCCCGTTGTCGGAAAAAGACTTGCGTCTCCTTCGAGAATTGATCGACGGTCCGGCGACATCTTAAGGGCGGCCGCTGAAAAAGCAAAGCTTGGACCCGTCTGTCGCGTTGTCGACTACCGAGGTGCCTCGTCCTGCCTCACCAGCAACCCTTCCCTTAGCAGACGCCGCACCAGCACGACCTTGCCAGCATCGTCGAGCTGGCCCGGCAGATTGCGCACCACGAAAGGCGCTCCCTCGAGGGCGAACATCACGGCGTCTCGTGTAAACGCGGGAAGGCTGATTTCTGTTGACCCGAACAGCAACACCAACCTCTCGTTGTCTTCGCGCACCAGGTAGATAAGGTCCGGCCGGGGTGCAAGTATGCTCTCGATCGAGGGCTCGGTTTCCAACTCCTGCAGACACCCGTAAAGCGCGGGTCGGCGCGAAGTCACGAAGTCCTCGGCAAGTCGCCCGAGAATGGGCGCCAGCTGTGCGTCGCGGGCAAAGGTGTCAACCAGGGCGCGGAACGTCACGGCGGCCTGGCTCGCATCGAAGCTCGCATTGGCAAAGCCGACCGGAAGGGTGGCGCGGAACGCCGGCGACGCCAGGCATGCCGCAGACACCGCCTCGATCATCACGTCAGCCCAGGTCTTGCCGATGAGGCCCAGCGTGATGTGGAGCGATGCCTGATCTGTCGAGCGAGCCGAATGATAGAGGCCCCGCGGGCAGTAGAAAAGATCGCCTGCATGCAAGGTGAAATCGCGCGTCGGCGGACCAGGCGTATGCTTCTCCGGATCGAACCCCTGCCCTCGCAGCGGGAGCACGATCCCCGTGTCGTATAGCGTCCACAGCTTTGATCCCGAGACCTGCAGAACGAACACGTCATGGCTGTCGAAGTGCGTCTTGAAACCCTGCGCTTCCGGCGGCGAAAGGTAGATGTTCGTTTGAAAATGGCTACTGAAGGTTTTCTCGACGGCGCGGCAGAGAGCGGCAAGTGGCGGCAAGCGCTCATGCAGCTGCGAAAGGGAAATCGTGGCGCCCGTGCCGAACAACTGGTAGGCGCGCGGCAGGTCGATCCTGCCGGGCGGATCGGAGTTGGGAAACGAGTAGTCCTCGGGCTTGAGCTCGCGTGCCGCGTCGACCAGAAATACGTCAGAACTGCAAGGGGTCGTGGTCGATAGGTATCGATCGATGGCGTCAATGCTCAGCAGCGACTCAAACTTCGAGGGTTGCTGCCGTTCGATCAGCAGCGGCTTGCGCTCGTAAAACTCTGTGAAAAATGTCGTCGGTTCGATCGGATCGATCAGCCACTTGAACGACAAGGCCATACGTTCACCCGGAATTCTGGCACCCGGAATTCTGGGCGTGACCACCTTCTCGGCCTGCACCCACCCACAGCTCCCTACGCGCTGGCTCCGTTCGGGGCAAGAGGTGATGCGCCGGTCGGCATCCCCGCACATACGGGCGTGCGCCAAAGCAGTGAGATGTGAATTGTCCTCACTTCCGAAAGGGGCACATCGGCCCTCCTCGGTGCGCGAAAGCGACCGCTATTGGATGCCGAGCGGGTCTATTCCGCCGGTTGTGGTGCGGCCGCCGGCGCCCCGCTGCCGCGTGCGACGAGCTGCTTGCCGGTCAGCTTGCGGATGACGACGTAGAACACCGGCGTGAAGACGAGCCCGAACAGGGTGACGCCGATCATGCCCCAGAACACCGCCGTGCCGAGCGCGATGCGCATCTCCGCGCCGGCGCCGACGGCCAGGTAGAGCGGCACGACGCCAAGCGTGAAGGCGAGCGACGTCATCAGGATGGGCCGCAGGCGCAGCTGGCAGGCCTCCACCACGGCCAAGACCGTGTCCTTGCCCTGCTCCTCGAGCTGGCGTGCGAACTCCACGATCAGAATGGCGTTCTTGGCCGCCAGCGCGATCAGCACGACGAAGCCGATCTGGGTCAGGATGTTGATCTCGCGCCCGTGCAGCCACACGCCGAAGGCGGCCGACAGCAGGCACATGGGCACGATCAGCATGATGGCGAGCGGCAGCGACCAGCTCTCGTACTGGGCGGAGAGCGCGAGGAACACGAAGATGACGCTGAGCACGAAGATGTAGTAGCCGGTGCGGCCGACCTTGGCCTCCTGGTAGGACAGGTCGGTCCACTCGAAGGTGACGCCCTGCGGCAGCTTCTCGCGCGCCAGCTCGCGCATGATCGCGAGCGCCTGACCCGAGCTGATGCCCGGCCGCGCCGAACCGTTGATCTCGGCCGAAGGGAACAGATTGTAACGCGGCACCCGCTCCGGTCCGGCAATCTCCTTGAAGGTCACGAGGCTGCCCAGCGGCACCATCTGTCCGTCCGCATTGCGCACGCGGATCTTCGACACGCTCTCCGCATCGAGGCGGTAGTCGCCGTCGGCCTGGGCGGTGACGCGATAGGTGCGGCCGAACATGTTGAAGTCATTGACGTAGGCCGATCCCATGTAGACGCGCATGGCCTCGAAGATGGCCGTCACCGGCACCTTCAGCATCTGCGCCTTGTCGCGGTCGACGTCGACGAACACCTGCGGCGTCGCCGCCTGGAAGGTGGTGAAGACATTGAGGATGCCGGGCGTCCGGTTAGCCTCGGCGACGAACTCCTGCGCGATGCGTGCGAACTCGCTTGCCGGCATGCCGAGCGTATCCTGCAACCGCATCGAGAAGCCGGCCGACGACCCCATGCCGCGCACCGGGGGCGGGATGAACACCAGCGACTGGGCCTCCTCGATCTGGGCGAGCTTGGCCCGGATCTCCTGCGCGAGCTTGTCGATCGTCTGGCCCTTGCGGTGCCGCTCATCGAAGTCGTCGAGCACGAGGAACAGGAGGCCGGCATTGGTCGCGGACGTGAACGTGGCGGCGTTGCGGCCGGTGAAGGCATTCGAAAACTTGACGCCCGGAGTGCTGAGCAAGAGGTCGGTTGCGCGCTGCACGACCGCATCGGTGCGCGCCAGCGACGCCCCTGGCGGGAGCTGCAGCGAGATGATCATGATCGCCCGATCGAGACTGGGAATGAACCCGGTCGGCAGGCGCTGCACGAACCAGCCGGCAAAGGCCATCAGGGCGACGTAGCCGATCAGCACCGGCACCCAGGCGCGTGACAGCGCCCGCACGAGCCGGCCGTAGCCCCGCGCCATGGCGTCGAAGGCGTCGTCGAACATGCGAAAGAAGGCGTGCACCGGCGCCATGAGCAGCGATGACTTCGCGTGGCCCTCGCCATGCGGCTTGAACAGGAACGCGCACATTGCGGGGCTCAGCGTCAGCGACAAGAACAGCGAGATGGCGGTGGCACTGGCGATCGTAACGGCAAATTGGCGGTAGAACTGCCCCGTGATGCCGCCGATGAACGTGGTCGGAATGAACACCGCGAGCAGCACCAGCGCGATGGCGATCAGCGCCGTGCCCACCTCGTCCATGGAGACGCGGGCCGCCTGCAAGGGCGTGAGGCCCGCCTTGAGCTTGCGCTCGACGTTCTCCACGACGACGATGGCGTCGTCGACCACGATGCCGACCGCCAGCACCAGCCCGAACAGGGTCAGCATGTTGAGCGTGAACCCGAACGCCTGCATGACCGCGCAGGTGCCGATCAGGGACACGGGGATGGCAACGACCGGAATGAGGGTGGCGCGCCAGGTCTTGAGGAACAGCAGCACGACCAGGACCACGAGCGCCGTTGCCTCCAGGATGGTCATATAGAGCTTGGCGACCGAGACCTCGATGAACTCGGTTGGGTTGTAAGTGAGGCGGTATTCCAACCCCTTGGGAAAGCTCTTGGCCATCTCGACCATGGCGTCCTTGATGCCCTGGGTGGCGCGGACGGCGTTGGAGCCGGGCTGCTGATCGACGACGACGATCACGGCCGGGTAGCGGTCGGCATAGCCGCGCGCCGAATAGCTGAGCGCTCCGAGTTCCACGCGGGCGATATCCTTGATGCGGACCACCCGGCCGTCCGCGCCGATCTTGACGATGATGTTCTCGAACTCGTCGGCGTGGCGCAGGCGTCCCTTCATCTGCAGCGACACCTGGAAGGCATTGCTGCGGTCGATCGGCGGCTCGCCGAGCGCGCCGCCCGCCACCTGCACGTTCTGGGCGCGGAGCGCATCCAGCACCTGCTCGGCGGTCAGGCCGCGCATGGCGATGCGTTCGGGGTCGAGCCAGATGCGCATGGAGTACTCGCGCACGCCGAACAGGAACACGTCGCCCACGCCGTAGAGGCGCATCAGCTTGTCGCGGACGTTGAGCAGGCCGTAGTTGGAGATGTAGACCTGGTCGTAGGTCTTGTCGGGCGAGATCAGGTGGATCGCCAGCAGCAGGTCCGGCGAGCGCTTGCGCACGGTCAGCCCGTTGCGGCGCACCTCGTCGGGCAGCCGCCGCTCGGCGGCGCTGACGCGGTTCTGCACCAGCACCTGCGCCTTGTCGGCATCGGTACCGACATCGAAGGTGACGGTGACCGAGAGATTGCCGTCCGCGGTCGACTGCGAGGCCATGTAGATCATGCCCTCGACGCCGTTGATCTCCTGCTCGATCGGCGCCGCCACCGTATCGGCAAGGGTCTGCGCGCTGGCGCCCGGGTAGCTCGCGGCTACCGTGATGGTTGGCGGGGTGATATCGGGCAGCTGATTGACGCCGAGGCCGAAGTAGGCAATGGCGCCGATGATGGTGATGACCAGCGACACGACAGCCGCAAAGATCGGTCGGTCGATGAAGAAACGGCTGATGTTCACCGGCGTCGTGCTCCCGGCTCGATTACGGCGCCTTGCCCGGTGGGGCTGCGCCAGGCACGGAAGAGACCGCCAGGGCCTCGCGCTTGGGCGTCACCTTGATACCGGGCCGGGCGCGCTGCAGTCCCCTGGTGATCACCCACTCCGCGCTCGACAATCCTTCGCGCACGACGCGCAGGCTCGCGTGCAGCGGCCCCAGCACCACACTCCTGCGCGCTACCGTGCCGTCCTCGCCGACGACATAGACGAACTTGTTGGTCTGGTCGGTACCGATGGCATCGTCGGGCAGCAGCACGGCCGCGTAGGGCGCCGAGCCGGTGACGCGCACGCGCGCGAACATGTTTGGCGAGAACAGCCCGGCCTTGTTGGCGATGACGGCGCGCGCGCGCAGCGTGCCCGTGCCCTGGTCGAGGCGGTTGTCGAGGAAGTCGAGCCGCGCGTTGTGCGGGAAGCCGCGCTCGTCGGGCAGCGCCACCTCGACCACCGCGCCGATATCGGCGGCGCCCGCGCCGATGCCGCGCTCGGCCAGGCGCTTGTACTTGATGTAGTTGTTCTCGCTGACGTCGAAGTAGATGTGGATGGGATCCTGGCTGACGATCGAGGTCAGGATCGTCGAGTTGGCGGCGCCGCCCGCGCTCACCCAATTGCCGACGCTGACCATGCTGCGGCTGATGCGGCCAGTCAGCGGCGAGGTCATGCGGGTGAAGGAGAGCTCGAGCTCGGAGGTCTTGACCTTGGCCTCGGCCACCTTGACGGCGGCCTTGGCCTCACGCATCAGGTTGGCGCGGTCGTCGAAGGCCTTCTCCGACATGACGCGACGCTCGAGCAGCGGCTTGCCGCGCTCGACATCGAGGTTGGTGTTTTCGACCTTGGTCTCGGCCTGCAGCAGCTCGGCGCGCGCCTGCTCCAACGCGCGCTCGAAGGGGCGCGGGTCGATGACGAACAGCGCGTCGCCCTGGTTGACGAGCTGGCCGTCCTTGAACAGGACCTGGTTGAGGTAGCCCGAGACGCGCGCGCGCACCTCGACCGTCTCCACCGAGTCGAACCGCCCCGTGTACTCGTCCCACTCGACGATCTGTTGCTGCACCGGCTGGCTGACGATGACGACTGGCGCTGCCGGCGCGCCCTTCGGCTGCGGCAGCGCCTGGGTCTGGCTGCCCTGGTCGCAGCCGCCGCCCGCGAGCGCGAGGCCGATGACCAGGAGGCCGGTCCGGCTGCCTGCAAACCACCTCGCGCGCATATCCTCACTCTTCATGATGGTCCGCCCTGCGGGCCAAAGCACACCATCAACCCTCGGCGAAAACCGTCGGCGGCTCGCCGCAACAGGTTGAGTGGCCGGATATTCGCTTGGAATGGGCGCCGGGCGCAATACGTGTGTCTACGGTTGGCGAGGAGGGGTCACGGGCGGAAGACTAGAACCCGAACAGGAGGTCGAACAGGGTCTTGGGCTTGCGCTTGCCCTGCTGCTGCCAGGGATCGGCGTAGCGTTTGGGCTGGGGCGGCGGCTCGGGGGGCTTGGCCTGGCGCAGCTGGAACTCGTCGGTGAGGCCGTCGGCGGTCGCCACCACCAGCTTGCCCTCGTCCCAGGTCCATTGCGCCAGCTTGTCGCCCTGGCGCTGCACCTCGACCGAGACCACCGTGTTGGTCTGCAGGTCGACGATGGCCGCATGCTCGACCTCCTGCGGCCCGTCCGGCGTGTCGATCGTGCCGACATGGAAGCGCAGCACGGCGATGCCGGCGAACGGCGGCGGCTTGATGTCCCACTCGAGGATGCGGGGCAGGTCCTTGCCCATGGTCTCGAGATTGATGCGCAGGCGCGGGAACTCATCGTTGGTGGCGATGAACTGCCGGCCCTTCTGGTGCACGCGCCAGCGCTCGAAGCCGGCATCGGCAATCTCGGGCTCGCTCGGCCGCAGGCTGACGCCGAGGCGCTCGAGTGCCTGGCCCACCGCCTTGATGCGCGGATCGAGGCCCAGCGCCTTCCTGAGGTCGGCGACGGCAAGCTCGGGCCGGCCGGCTATCTCGTTGATCTCGCCGCGCGCCCAGTAGGCCTCCGCGCTGTTGGCGTCGAGCTTGAGGGCGCGCTCCACGTCCTTCATGGCGAGCTCGGGCTGCTGCTGCTGGCGGTAGGTCCAGGCCCGGTAGGCATAGGCCTTGGACGAGCGCGGCTCGAGCTCGATGGCGCGCGCAAAGTCGTTGAGCGCGTCCTCGTAGGCCTCGGCCTTGGCATAGGCGAGGCCGCGCGCGGCGTGGAAGGCTGCCGCGTTCGGGTTGAGCTCGATCGCCTTGGCGTAGTCCTTGACCGCGGAGGCGGCGTTGTCGGCCTGCAGGTAGGCCTGCCCGCGCAGCGCATAGATCTCGCCGTTGCTGGGCTCGAAGGCGATGGCACGAGAGAAGTCCTCGATCGCCTCGGTGTAGCGCTCGATCTCCATCTTGGCCTCGCCGCGGCTGCGGTAGGCGGCGCTGAAGCGGGCATCGAGGCTGGCAGCGCGCGTGAAGTCGCGGATGGCGGCGTGCGGACGGTCGGCGGCCAGATGCGCGCGGCCGCGGCCGCTCAGCGCCGCGGCGCTGGTGGGCGCCAGCGCGATGGCCCGGCTGTAGTCGGCGATGGCGCGGTCGACCTGGGCGAGCTTCATGTGCGCGCCGGCCCGGTTGCTGTAGGCGGCGGCATACCCCGGCGCCAGCACCAGCGCGCGGTCGAAGTCCTTGAGCGCCTCGCGCACCGCGCCGAGGCCGAGCAGGACGTTGCCGCGGTTGTTGTAGACGGCGGCGTACTCGGGATAGAGCTGGATCGCCCGATTGAAGTCGTCGATCGCTTCCCGGTGCTGCTGGCGGCGCGAGAGGGCGACGCCGCGATCGTTGAGGATGGTGGCGCGCCGGTCGTTGGGGAGCGTCTTGTCCTCGAGGGCCTCGCTGTAGAGCGCGACCGCCTGGTCGGCGTTGCCGCGCACGAGGGCGGCGCCCGCCTCGCGCACCTTGAGCGTCACCGATTCGCTCTGGGCAGCCGCCGGCGCCGCCGCCAGGGCGAGCAGCACAAGCGCGGCTAATAGCTGACGGGCCATAGGAAATTCCTCATGCCCGATGCGGCCGGCCGCCCCGTGCCCGGGCCTTCTCGGTGCGCTTATATCCCAATTCGGGCTGCATCGGGACCCCGGGCCGGCACCCGACCTTTACAAAACTTTACATCCCGGAGAAGCGGCGGAAATCCGGCGCGCCCAGATCTTGGCTTGGGTGACGACGATCACCCCCCACAGGCAATCGAAGGAGAGCGCAGATGAGTGATCAATCCAGTCCCACACCCACCGACAGCCCGCAGCCGCCACCCCAAGGTGGCCGCCGGCGCCGGAGGTGGTTGTTGGTCACAACCGTTGCGCTGGCAGCCGCGCTGATAGGCGCTGCGGCGAACCGCGCCGTGAGCCAGCACGGCTTCGGCCGCGGTCACTGGCACGGCCCGGCGGGCTTCATGGGCGGCCCGTTCGACCCAGCCCGGGCCGCCGACCGCGCCGACCGCTTGGTGCGGCACCTCGCCATCGAGGTCGATGCCACCAGCGAGCAGCAGGAAAAGTTGCGCGGCATCGTCAGCGGCGCCGTCAAGGACCTATTGCCCATGCGCGAGAAGGCCCAGGCAGCACGCCAGCGCGTCCAGGCCCTACTGACGCAGCCTACCATCGACCGTGCGGCGATCGAGGCCTTCCGCGCCGAGCAGGTCGCCCTGGCCGATGCCGCGAGCAAGCGCGTCACGCAGGCCATCGGCGACGCGGCGGAGGTGCTGACCGCCCAGCAGCGGCTCAAGATCGAGGACCACCTCGATGCGCGCCGGGGCTACTGGCACCGCTGGCATCGGGGTTAGAATGCCCCGGTGACCGACCGCATCCTGCTGATCGAAGACGATGCGCGCCTCGCCGAGATGGTCCGCGACTATCTCGGCGGGGCTGGCTTTCGCGTTGCCCGCGCCGCCACCGGCAACGCCGGGCTGGCGCTGCATGCGCGCGAGACGTTCGACGCCATCATCCTCGACCTGATGCTGCCGGACATGGACGGCCTCGATGTCTGCCGCGAGATCCGCGCTCGCGCCCCGACGCCGATCCTGATGCTCACCGCGCGCGGCGATGCCATGGACCGCGTGGTCGGGCTGGAGATGGGAGCGGACGACTATCTGCCGAAGCCGTTCGAGCCGCGCGAGCTGTTGGCGCGGCTCAAGGCCATCCTGCGGCGGGGCAAGGATGGGCGCAAAGGCGACGTGCTGCGCTTCGGCCGGCTGGAGATCGACCGGGGCGCGCGCGAGGTCCGCCTCGAGGGCGAGGTGCGCCCGCTCACGGCCTATCAGTTCGGCCTTCTCGTGGTCCTGGCGGAGCATGCCGGCCGGGTGATGTCGCGCGAGGCGCTGATGGACATCATGAAGGCCGAGCCGATCGAGGCCTTCGATCGGTCGATCGATGTTCACGTGCGCCGGTGAAACCGGCAAGGAGTAAGCGGTGAAAGTCCGCCACGATGAAGGTGTAGCGAACCGCATCGGCCCCGAGCCGTGCGCAGGTGTCCACG